>Ga0228702_1000780_pt1 | contig 22766 bp, 23 predicted proteins | sample McNCre217_Aug_MG_2_FD_178018 | JGI IMG/M metagenome (GOLD analysis project Ga0228702, IMG submission 178018) | Freshwater microbial communities from McNutts Creek, Athens, Georgia, United States - 20-17_Aug_MG | ecosystem: Environmental > Aquatic > Freshwater > Creek | place: USA: Georgia...
GAGCCAGTGCAGTCTGGTGCATTAATAATAACTATTGAGAAGTATGAATAACGAAAGATACGTTGCTGAGTATCAACCAGAATGGAAAGCGGTTGGAGATTATCCTCCGCCGAATGGCACGAAGATATTACTACGCACTGTCTATGGCACGGCGATTATCGGCCAGTATTATCCAGAGGGGCAGTTTACTCACTGGTGCGGTCTTCCTAGGATGAAACGCGATGCCAAGAGCTAGACAGGATATTATCGGCATGACGATTGGCTACTGGACGATTATAGAAGCGGATCAGGACAAACAGACGGCCAATGGCGTAAAGCGCGTACTGGTCGCTAAGTGTCGATGCGGAACAATCCGCTCAGTGTTGGAGCAGAATCTGTTGTCAGGCCAGAGCAAGAGCTGTGGGTGTCAACAGCGTATAAAGGCTAGAGAGTATCAAAATCAACTTTGGGCTAAACGCAAAGAAAAAAAATGATATAATTACGTTGCGGCAGGGGCGTGCATACCCCGCTGATCTAGTCAATCAGCAGCCGCATCCTCAAGACTAACCTTGACCGGAGAATCACAATGCTTACTCAGCAAAAGTTAAAAGAATTGGTTGTTTATTGCCCTGAGCGTGGTGGTTTGTTTTGGCTTAATCCAACAGGAAGCAAAGCAAAGCCTGGTAATCGCATTGGCGCAAAAACACATGAGGGATACAGACAAACAAGTTTGTTTTATGTTCAATATAAAGAACATAGGTTGGTTTGGTTGTACCACAATGGATGCTTTCCAAAACATGAAATAGATCATATTAATGGGGTCAGGGACGATAACAGAATTGAAAATTTGCGTGAATGTACGTCAGCGCAGAACAAGCAAAATTTAAGAGTCTGTACAAAAAGAAACGACAGCACAAAAATTTTAGGTGTTCATCAGCAAATATCAAAGTCTAATAGCTACACTGCAAGAATCAGCGTAAACGGAAAAAATCTTTATCTAGGATCATTTAAAACAAAAGAAGAAGCATCAGAAGCATACATTGCGGCAAAACGTAAATATCATCAATTTGGGAGATTGTGAGATGGCATCATTTAGTGACTTAGAAATGAAAGTTTTACGTTGGGCAGAGCAAAAACAAATCATCCAATATGGCAACTCAAAAACGCAACTCCTCAAAACCGCATCAGAGTTTGGCGAACTATGTGATGCTCTTATTAAGCGCGATCAGCTTGGTGTGCGTGATGGCATTGGTGATGTGCTAGTGACGTTAATCATCGTTGCTGATCTAGAAGGCACTAATCTATTAGAATGTCTTGAACACGCCTGGGAAGAGATTAAGGATCGTAAGGGCCGATTGAATGCTAATGGCGTTTTCGAGAAAGAGATTGTCTAATGAAGGGCGAAAACTCTACACACGCTGACACTTATCAAATCGCTGGCGATCATTACGCTAGAGACATTCAGCCATGGAATGCGATACGCGCCTGGATGACTGAGGAAGAGTTCAGAGGTTTTCTAATTGGAAACGCGATAAAGTACTTGGCACGCGCTGGGCGTAAAGAAAACAATTCTCTGAAAACAGATATAATGAAAGCAAATCATTACTTGATGAAGCTCTTGGACACGATAGATGAATGACTTAGATCATATCTGCGCCAACTGCGAATTCTGGGAAAAGCATCGTGATAGAGCTAATGTTGGTGATTGCCTTCTTGATATTTATGTCGATGACAGTTTGACTGTGATGAAGGCTGGTGACAGATGTGACTACTGGTTAGGTAGATCGGAAGAGGATTGACTTTACAAGCCGTCTAATGCGCTAGAAGATCTGGCGGGGCTCAAACTGTAAAGCTATGCAAGGCGCGTCTTGCTGACTGCTAGGAAAGACTAGCAACTTATTGTTATGAGGATTGAGTATGCCAAGTCTTGCTGAATTGATGAAGGGCTTAACACCACGCCAAAATCAATACATGGCTCGTTTGGTTGCTTCATTGCCAGAAGAATATGGTGGATTAAATTTACCATTAAGCAACACTGCAATGGATAGAATGAATTTAATGCGTCAGCCTGGGTTGAATGACCTTTATCACGGTAGCGCAGAGGAAATCATGCAAATAGATCCAGCAAAATATGGTTCTAGCACTGGCGCAAAATCAGCAAAACAAGCATTTTGGACCGTTGATGAACCTAGCACAGCAGTTGGATATTCGCATTATGCTGCTACTCATGCTCCAGTAAAAAGATTGATGCAACAGGCTGAAAAATACGAAAAACTGGGCGATTGGGACACTTACGACGATATTCTTGCAAAAGCTGAAGACTTAGAAAGACAATTTCAAGAAAGCAATCTGGCTGGACAAAATGTAATGCCTTTGGTTGCGTTGAAAGGACAAAATCAAGCAATTAATTTAGGTGGACAGCATTTTATCGACGAAGAACAAAAGATAAACAGACATCTTTTGCAATCAAAAGCAAAAAGATCTGATTTTGCTACATTTGAAAATCTATCAGATGATCCTTTTTTCGACTCTCGGCCAGCACAACATGTTGCTGTATTGAATCCATCAAAAATTAGATCCAAGTTTGCCGGATTCAATCCATGGCGTAAAGAAGAGGCAAATCTTTTAGCTTCTCATCCAATCGCTAACGCAATTGGTCTTACTGGTTTAGCAAAACTACTTTCTCAGGGCCAAGATGTTGATTTACGCGGATCAATCAACGATTATTTTAGCGAAGGCTATGATCCTGCTGGCCTTGAGCGTTTAACTGGCGTAGCTCCAACAACACGCAAAGGCGATGTTGCATTAGAGGCTCTTGGTGCATTGCCTGGACCCATTGGAACAATGGCTACTGGCGCAAGTCTTGTTGATATGGCTGAGAATGCAGATTGGAAGAAGATTAAGAAATCAATTTCAAATTACTTCAAATGAACGAAGTTAGCGAAAAAATAACCAAAAAGAAACCGCGAGGCAAACCGTTTAATGGTCAGCCTGGTCCAGGTCGGCCCAAAGGCGTCCCAAACAAACAAACTCGCGAAATTAAAGAGATGCTGATGCAATCTCTTGAGGACGCTGGTGGCGCTGAGTATTTTAGACAGCTAGCTGAAACAAACTCATCAGCTTATGCTTCGCTACTGGGTAAGATCATTCCCGCTGAAGTAAAGAATCAGATTACTGGCGCTGACGGCGGTCCAGTTCAACATGCAATCAAGGTGAAGTTTGGAGACTAATCATGTTTGGCATTGAAGGAATTATTCTTGGTGCTGTTAGTGGTGTTGCTTTAGGTAAAGCTGAAGTGGAAGCCGGAATTAAATCAGTCGCAATTTCTGTTGACGAAGACAACGATGAAGGAATCACTGCTGGCGATATTCTGATGGGCGCTATCATCATTGATGCAATTGATGGAAACAACAGCTAAGTTTCCACCAAAGCTAAAAGGCTTGTTTGATCCTTTCCGCTATAAGATCCTTCATGGCGGTAGAGGCTCAGGCAAGTCTTTTTCTGTGTCTGCTGCATTGCTTATCAAAGGCGCTGAAAAGCCAATGCGTATTCTTTGCGCTAGAGAAGTGCAGAAGTCCATCAAGCAATCGGTCCATACACTGCTTGTAGACCAAATACAGACACTTGATCTTGGATACTTCTACACGGTCACGGAAACAGAGATTCGTGGCTTAAATGGCACGATATTCACGTTTTCAGGCTTGGCTAATCACACGGTTGAATCCATCAAGTCGATGGCGAATATCAACATTTGCTGGATCGAAGAAGCGCAGAGTGTTAGCAAGAAGTCCTGGGATATTCTTATCCCCACGATTCGTGCTGAAGGCTCAGAAATCTGGGTAACAATGAATCCAGACTTAGATACGGATGATACTTACACTCGATTCATTGCTAATCAGGTTCCTGACAGCTATGTGGTGCAAGTCAACTACATGGACAATCCTTGGTTTCCATCAGTGCTTGAAGTCGAGCGCAAGCATTGTGAAATGCACAATAAGAAGGATTACGACAACATCTGGCTAGGCAAGCCAAAGACTGTAGTTGATGGCGCTATCTATGCTGATGAGTATCAGCTTATGGTTGAACAGCATCGAATCAACCTAGTGACGCATGATCCTATGCTCAAGACGCATGTGGTTGTGGATCTAGGCTGGAATGATGCAATGTCTATCATCATGGCTCAACGTGCTGGCTCTGAGTGTCGGATTGTTGACTACATTGAGGAGTCATTTCAGACCCTAGACTGGTATAGCGCAGAACTCAAACGACGCAACTACAACTTCGGCAAACTCTGGCTACCGCATGATGCAGTCCACAAGGATTACAAGACTGGCAAGAGCGCAGCAGAGATCATGACAGCGCTTGGCTGGGAAGTAGAAGTTATCCCGATTGGCGATGTAGAACATGGCATAAGGCTAGGCAGAATGCTGTTTCCAAGGCTTTGGATGGATAAGCAAAAAACTTTTAGATTACAAGAATGCTTAAAGCGTTATCGTCGCAGTATAAATCAGACTACTGGTCAACCAGGCGGACCATTGCATGATGAATACAGTCATGGCGCAGACGCATTCCGTTATCTTGCAACATGCGTTGACATGTTCCGCAATGATAATATTAAACGTAGAAAAGAGTATGATACTGGGCAAACTGGTAGCTGGATGGGCGCATAACTATGAACTTAGATACTGATTCAATCATTGATTCTCTTGGTGTTGGCAATGAGGATAATTCAGCGGCTACACAGGAGAAGCTAGAAACCATCCGTAAGCGGTTTGATATCTGCATGGAATCTACCGCGCAGAATCGACAGGAAATGCTGGATGATATTCGGTTTGCACGTCTAGCTGACCAATGGCCCGAAGCTGCAAAGTATGACAGGGCGCGTCCTGGTAAAGAACGGCCAATGCTGGTTGTTAATCGACTGCTCCAGTTCCGTGACCGCGTAGTTAATGAAATCCGTCAGAACACGCCAAGTATTCGTATTCGTCCTGTCAATGATGGCGCTGATGAAGAAACGTCAGAAGTATTGATGGGCATCATTCGTCATATCCAAGACAACAGCAACGCATCCATTGCATACGACACGGCGGTTGAATGGCAAGTAGATACCGGCCTTGGCTATTTCCGAGTGCGTAATGACTGGGCAGATGATCGTTCATTCGATCAGGAAATCTTCATTGATCGTATCGTTGATCCAATGAAGGTTTACTTTGATCCGCATAGCAAGCAGCCTGATGGATCAGACGCTGAATACTGCATTATTGCTGAAGAGATTCCAAAGGATGAGTTCAAGCGCCTGTATCCAAACGTTCCAGAGACTAACTGGGAATCTGCTGGCAATGGAGACATGCAGGGCTGGTATACAAAAGACTCTATCCGCATTGCTGAGTATTACTACATTGAACACTCACAGGAAGAAATCTTTGATGAGGAATCTGGCCGTTCGCGCCTTGCGGATGTTAAGCGTTGCATGTGGTGCAAAGTCACGGGACAAACGATCTTAGAAGAAGCTGAGATTCCGACGAAATACATTCCGATCATTCCAGTACTAGGACATGAGGTCTGGGTACAGGGTCGGCGGTATTTGTCTGGCCTAGTTCGCAACGCTAAGGACGCTCAGAGGCTCTATAACTACTATTTGAGCGCTAATGCTGAGAACGTAGCGCTTGCACCTAAAGCGCCGTTTGTAGGCGTTGCTGGACAGTTTGAGACTGATCCGCGCTGGGGCAGAGCTAATCAGGAATCTTTGGCGTATCTTGAATACGATCCTGTCTCTATTGCCGGTACGCCTGCGCCTCCGCCGCAACGTTCACAGCCGCCACAGGCATCTAGCGCAATCATGCAAGCGGTGCAGCTTGCTGAAAATGACATTATGCAATCCATGGGCATTTACCAGCCAAGCCTAGGCGGTGAATCCAATGAAACCTCTGGCCGAGCATTGATGCTGCGTCAAAAGCAGTCTGAGGCTGGCAACTTCCATTATCAGGACAATCTCAACCGCTCTATCCGTCAAGCAGGACGCATCGTACTGGATATGATTCCTAAGATTTATGACCGCGCTAGAGTGATTCGCATTCTTGGTGAAGACGGTGTGCCCAAACAGGTCAACATTGATCCCAATATGGGCATGGCTAGTGCATACACTGACAATCCAGAGATTGATAGCATCTACAATCCGGCAGTCGGAACGTATGACGTTGTATGCGACTCAGGTCCAAGCTATGCAACCAAGCGCGATGAAGCTGCAAACATGATGCTAGCACTGACACAGGCTAATCCTAGTCTGTTCAACATGATTGGCGATCTGATGCTAAAGAACATGGACTGGCCTGGCGCTGAAGAGATTTCTAAGCGCTTGCAAGCTATGCTTCCGCCGCAATTGCAGCCAACTGCTGACGGTACTAAGGTTGATCCGCAAGTCATCCAAGCACAGCAGATGATGGAGCAGATGGCTAATCAGATGGAAGAGATGAGTCAAGAGCTACAGTTCTCACGCAATGAGGCCATGCTGAAGATTCAAGAAGCAGAGCGCCAGTGGTTTGACTCTCAGACTAAGCGCATTGACGTTGAAGGCAAGCTGATGGTCACGGATCAGCAGTTGCAGGCCATGGTCAATGAGAATCTCAAACTGATGCTTGGCCTTGGTGCTGAAGAGCTTCCAGAAGAGAACATGGAATTTGAATCTCTGGAAAATACTGTCATGCCAGGCATTCATGAAGCAATGGGTCAGGCAGTACAGCCGCCAGTGCAGTCAGCGCCAAAACAATCAGGACCAGCGCCAATGCCTAAGCCTGGTGCAATGACTAGACAGCCGAATGTCGCAGCATTGACTGGCGAGCAGAAGCCAGAAGAAAAGAACGAAATGTAAAACAACGTAGGAGTAAGTATGAATGCGTCCACTGAAGAATTTGGCAATAGTGCGGTTGAAAGCGTCAATCCGGCAGCCGAAAGCGCCAACATGGATCAGAATGCACTTGATGCGAATGCGCTGGAAGAATCGGAATCTAGTGCTAATGCTGAAGAAGAAGCGATTCAGCCTGAAGATAAAGAGCAAAAAGATCCTTGGTATAAGCGGCGGATTGATGAACTGACCAAAGACAAGCATGAGGCGCGTAGACATGCAGAACGCTTGGAGAAGATGCTTGAACAGATTGCTGGTCAACAGCAGAGAGCGCCAGAACCAGTAGCGCCTAGCATTCAACCGCCAGATCCTAATGACTTTGCTGGAGGACAGTATGATCCGCGTTATATTCAGGCTCAGTTGGAATACACGCGAGTTTCAGCGATTGAAGAAGCGAAGAGGGCTGTTGCTGCGGAATATGAACAGCGGGCGCAAATTGAGCGTCAGACGCAAGCGCAAGCTAAGCTGGAGGCTTCAGAAGCGGTTACTAGGGCCAAATTTGCGGATTATGACGCGGTTATCGAAGGGATTACATCGGACCCTAGGCTTGCACAGAACCCAACGATACGACAAGCGCTACTGGGTTTAGACAATGGACCAGAGATTGCTTACACGCTAGGCAAGAATCTAGATGTCGCATATGAAATCTCACAAATGAATCCTATTCAGGCCGGTATGCGTTTGGCTGAGATTATTAACCGTGCGCCTAGAAAGACATCTAATGCGCCAACGCCAATCAAACCGCTAGGCACTACTGGAGCTAATCCAGCTAAGACTTTGTATGAAATGTCTCCACAGGAATTTATTGCTGCTCGTAATGCAGAAGAACGTGCAAAGCGTGAGGCAAGAATCAAACGCTAAATACTATGATATAGGTTAGTTGCGGATCTAATCCGCTTCTTACTCCTCCTTATGGCCTAGACTAAACATCTGGGCCTTTTTTATGTAATAATATCTTTGCGGCAGGAGGTTCGAAACTCCGTCTGGATTCACGCCCAGACAGCCGCATTCTTCATGCGTGACCTATCGTGATGGTGATCTTATGCACAAGCAGTTCTACGTCTACATTCACAAAAAGCCTGATGGGACGCCTTTCTATGTTGGAAAAGGGCATGGAAAACGCGCATACAATCTACATAACCGCAACCCACACCACCAAGCTGTACTAAATAAGTACAAAGGCCAGATAATCATTGAAGTTACAAATTGCGAGACTGAGCAAGCCGCGTTTGAGCTAGAAAAGATCTACATTAAACAGCTGCGCGATCAAGGCTACAGGTTATGTAATCAAACAGATGGCGGTGAAGGCGTATCTGGATTCAAGTTTCCAGATGAAATAAAAGAACGCGTAAACGCAATCAATCGCACAAAAATTAGATCAGAAGAATTCAAATCAATGGTGTCAGCGCAATGGAAAGGCGTAAAGCGCGGAGAACAATCGCCAACACATAAACAGAGAAACGCAGAAGCCAAGAAAGGTAATACGTTTCGCCGTGGCGCAAAACACACGCCAGAATCAATCGAGAAAATGAAAATAGCTCAGAGAGCATGGAGAGAGGAAAAAAAAAGAAAACAACTAATTGAAAAGTTAAAGAAATTGGAAGATGCTTTACAAGAAAAATAAATATGATATAAGTGCTTTACCAAAAGCATTCTGCCTAGATTCTTTTGCGGCCAATTGAACCATTCGAAGGATCGGCTCCTGTTCAATAACCTGATTAGGCAAATCTTTTATCAATTTTTTATGGAGGTTCGCAATGTCGAATCAATTGCTTACCATTAGTATGATCAATTGGTCCGTCTAATCTGTAAAGATTAGAAAAGTACAGGGTGAATTGCTGGAACTCCCTTAGAGCCTAAATGCCACAACGTAGTCTGCAAAGGCAAGCGTGAAGGACTGAAAAGTTTTAGGATTGGGAAATCAGCAGCCAAGCGACTCAGGAATGAGTTGAAGGTTCAACGACTAGAACATACCGGCCAGAACGGTCGATGAAGTTCCAAGAGTGCCCTGCATCCTACTGGGATGAAGATATAGTCTCATCTAGCTTGAAAGGGCTAGGACTAGGAAATTAAAAAGCTAGTCATAAGATAATGCACTAATGAAGCCCTCCGCGTATTGACAAACCAGCTGGTTTTCACTCGCGCAGTATCTCGGCAGTATGACGATAAATTTGCCATCGAAGGGGCAAAAATCGGGACTACTATAAATCTCAGGAAGCCCCCGCGTTATGTCGGTCGTACCGGCCCTGCGCTCCAGGTTGAATCCTCTGTTGAAACCTATGTACCGCTGACCCTGGGAACCCAGTTCGGCGTAGACATGGCGTTTACGACTCAGGACCTCACGATGAACATCAGCGACTTCTCTGATCGTTTCATCAAGCCTGCTGTAGCGGCTGTTGCGAATAAGATCGACTATGACGGTCTTCAGCAGTTCCTTAATGTTTACAACCTTGTTGGTACTCCTGGTCAGTTGACCGGCACTCCGACTCAGGCACAGTCTACGGCGGCTATTCTTGCTGCTCGTGCACGTCTGAATCAGGAAGCCGCTCCGGTTGACGAAGAGCGTCACTTTGTTGTCGATCCGACTGTGGAAGTTGGCATCGTTTCTGGTCTTACGAACCTGTTTAATCCGCAGGGTGTTATCTCTCGCATCTTTGAAAAAGGTGCGCTTGGTGACTCTACTCTCGGCTTCAACTTCGCAATGGACCAGAACGTAGGTAACTTCACCTCCGGTACGTTCATTGTCGGCACTGACACTCTGGCAGTTGCTGCACAGGCTGGTGGTTCAGTACAGACGAATGCACAGACTGCATTCTCTCTGACTGCAACGATCACTTCTGGCAAGACGCTGACTCAGGGCACTGTCTTCACCATTCCTGGTGTATATGCAGTTAACCCGCAGAACCGTCAGTCTACTGGCGCACTGCGCAACTTCGTTCTTACTGCTGGCGTTACCGGCACTGGTTCTTCACAGACCCTTTCTGTGTTCCCGACTCCGGTATTCTCTGGTCAGTTCCAGAACGTTACCAGCAGCACTGGCACGATTCCGAGTGGCAACGCTTCTGTCATCTCTGGTTCTAACGGATCTTCTTACCCGAACGCGATTGCATTCCACAAGGATGCGTTTGCATTTGGTACGGCTGATCTTATTCTGCCCCAGGGTGTTGACATGGCCGGTCGCGCATCAGCAGATGGCGTGAGCATCCGTCTTGTTCGTCAGTACGACATCAACAGCGATCAGCTGCCTTGCCGTCTTGACGTACTGTACGGCTGGTCAACCGTCTATCCTGAACTCGCTACTCGCGTAACTGGTTAATAGGAGTACACGAAAATGGCTAATCCTGGTCCAAATATTGTCAGTCCTGCGATTATTCGCGGTACTGCCATTGTATCTTTGCCTGTTACCTTCACCTCTGGTCAGGTTGCAGCATCTACCGTCACTGAAATTGCATTCACTTTGAATGGTCTTGCAGTTGGCGATTGGGTGTCTGTCAATCCGACTAAGGCAGTTGGTACTGACATGGCGATTACCTATGCTTATGTTTCGGCTGCAAACACTATTAAGATTGCATACGCCAAAACCTCTTCTGGCACTGGTACGCCTGCGGCTGATACTTACCTTGTCAATGTTGTTCGCTCTGATCCCGATCTTTCTGATTTCGGCATCACTGGCTTCAACAACTACGGTATTGTTGCTGCATCAAACCCGTAAGAAGGTTGGAACTGAGGGGCTTCGGCCCCTCTTTTCTTATAAGGAGTAAAGAATGATTGATTTTCCATGTGCAGTGCATCTTGATGACTATGACAGCATTAAGATTGCTATTGATGAATCACATCTTAAAGAATTACGCGCTCTGGGATACATCACAAGCGCAGAATGGTATGCAAAACATTTGAATGTCAATGTTGATATAATTGATTCAAATGAAACGGCTGAAGTTAAACGCAGAGGCCGACCCGCTAAATCTGAATAACTCACAATACAATCTGGTGAGCATCTATGGCTAATGTAAAGATTTCTGCACTTCCTGCGGTAACTACGGTTGTACCAGGATCTGATGTATTACCGCTTGTATCTGGCGGAATTACCACAAAGGCTACGCCAAATCAGATTGTGCAGGCGGTTCTACCGGCTCCAGGCGCGATTGGTGGAACTACACCAAATGCAGGCGCGTTTACGACTTTAAGCGCCTCTAGCACTGTATCAGGCACTGGATTTAGTACTTATCTAGCATCTCCTCCGGCGATTGGCGGCACGGTTGCAGCGGCTATTACTGGCACGACAATTACTGCCAATACTGCATTTGCAGGCGCTCTTAATGGTACGGTTGGTGCAACAACGCCAAATACAGGTGCATTCACAACTTTAAGTGCATCTTCTACAGTCTCTGGCACTGGCTTTAGCACTTATCTTGCGTCTCCTCCTGCAATCGGAGGCACAACAGCAGCCGCTGGCAAATTCACCACACTGGAATACACAAGCACTCTCACTGGCGGCACAGGCGTTATCGCTATCGGCACGAACCAGATTTATAAAGATACTTCTGGCAACGTAGGGATTGGGACGAGTTCGCCGCTCACCAAAACAAACATAAGCGGCGGAGCTGGAAACGTATTCCAAACCTTTACTGATACAACGAGTTCCTATCAACACGCCTATGTCGGCAAGGTAGCAAATGCGTTGACATTTGGTTTTTCAAGCAGCAACGTTAGCTTTGTAGCTCAAGAAGGAATGCGCCTCGACTCCTCCGGCAACCTTGGCTTGGGTGTTACGCCGAGTGCTTGGGGTAGTGCAACACGCGCAATTGAAATTGGAGCTTCTTCGTCAATCTCTAATGTCGGGACAACAACAGGAATTACTGTTGGCGCAAACGTTTACAACAACTCTGGATGGAAATACAAGCTCAGTTCTGAACTTAGCACGCTGTATACCCAATACAACGGCACTCATAGCTGGTCAACCGCCCCCTCCGGCACAGCAGGAAACGCAATCTCCTTCACTCAGGCGATGACGCTAACCGCTAACGGGAATCTTTTGGTTGGCATGACAAGTGACGCAAACAATACAAACATCATTGACAAAGCAACGTCAGGCAACCAAGCCCTTTACGTCAGGAATACAGCTACTAGTGGTACTCCGTATGGGCTTTATATTGCGTACCCAAGCCTTACCCCAAACACCTCTGGCGCTTTCTTTATAGCCTGTCAAGACTCAACGGCGTTTCGGTATTACGTTGCGTCAAACGGAGATGTATATGCGAAATCAGCAAGCAACCAAGTAATATCAGACGTAAGGCTAAAAGAAAATATACGCGACTTGGATTTTGGATTAGCACAAATTTTGAAACTAAAACCGCGTAGGTTTGATTGGAAACTTGAAAGCAACAAAACCGAAACCGACGTATCTGGTTTTATAGCTCAAGAAGTGGAAGATATAATCCCTGAAATGATAATTGATTGGGGGGATGATGGTTATAAAGGCCTTAACAATTCTCCTTTATTTCCAATCCTTGTCAAAGCCATCCAAGAACTTTCTCAAGAAATCGAAACCCTCAAAGCAAAGGTAAACGCATGAGCAATATATACACTTGGAGCATCAGCGCTCTAAACTGCATCCCGCAGGTGGGATCTTTAACGGATTACGTTTGCGTCTCTCACTGGACTTGCACCGGGACGGATGGGACCTACACAGGCTCCGTATACACCACGGCCACGTTTAACGTGGACCCAGACAAACCCAATTACGTTCCATACGCAGACCTAACCGAAGCTGAAGTCATTCAGTGGACACAGGATGCACTGGGTGCAGAACAGGTCGCAGCGGTCTATGCGAGCATTGATACACAGATTGAAAACCAAGTAAATCCAAAAATCATCACGCCTAAATTGCCTTGGGCGTAATCAGGGCAGACCTTAAAGAGTAAGATATGAAAATTGATCTAACAACAGAAGAAATTAAGTTCATTCAAGAAATTCTTGGTCAGTTGCCGACACATAGCAACGCATGGCCTTTAGTCCAAAAGATTGCAAATCAGATCAACTCTAATGAGGGAGAATCTGCTGAATAATCTATAATATCCATACCTCACAACTTGCAGTAGCGAATAAAATGTCTAATCTTGGCCCTCAACAAATAAACACATCTTATCCCGGCTTACTGCAAGTTCCAGGTGGACTTACAACTGTTTTGCAATATGTCAGCGATGGCGCTGGCAACACATCTCCTTGGCAACTTAGCACAACATCTATTGGCTTTGGTTCATTGCAACTTTCCGGCTCTATCGACATGGGCGGAAATGCAATCAACAATCTTGCAACGCCTGTTCTTGGCTCTGACGCGGCCACAAAAGCATATGTGGATTCTGTTGCTGTAGGTCTTCAGCCTAAAGCGGAAGTAAAGGCTGCAAGCACTGGCGATATTACTCTTTCCGGCACGCAGATTATTGACGGCATCACTCTGTCATCTGGCGATAGAGTGCTAGTCAAGAATCAAGCAATTCAATCGCAAAATGGCATTTATACAGTCAGTTCTGGTCCTTGGAGTCGCGCATCTGATGCTGACACTTGGAGCGAATTAGTAAGCGCATATCTATTTGTGCAGCTTGGAACGACTCAAGCAGCTACATCTTGGGTTTGTAATATCCCGCCTGGAGGAACTCTTGGCGTAACGGCTGTTACTTGGCTATTGTTCTCTCAGTCTTCTTCTGTTCTTTCAAATTACCTGACATTTGATGCGCTTGGCGATGGCGAAGAAGGCGTTACGGATATTGCGACTGAAGCAAGTGCTAATGTTCTGACTGAAAGCAGTGAATTTCTAACAATTCAAACGCCAAGCGCGTTGCTTTTCAATGGATCTGCGCCATTAACGATTTCTTACAACAGTATTGGCGCGGCTGACATAAATGGATATGACGTAACGCCGGGATCAGTCTGGAATATCAATGTTCTTGGCAATGCTGAAACCGTTACAAATGGCGTTTACACGTCTACAAATTATCTTGATCCGTCATGGCTGACTGGCCTTGCGTCTTCTAAGCTCATTGGCGCAGTTTCAGTCAACAACGGCGGTACTGGTGTAGCTACTTTATCCGGTGTTCTGTACGGAAATGGCACTAGCGCAGTCACAACAGCTACTGGATCTCAGATTTCTACAGCAATTGGCTCTACGCCAGTCGCTTATGCAACCAATCTGACAGGAACTCTAAGCATTGCAAATGGCGGTACGGGCCAAACCAGTGCAAATGATGCTTTAAATGCGTTGCTTCCAGCGCAATCAGGCAATACAAATCGTGTTTTGTACACGGATGGCATTAATGCTTCTTGGAGTACATCACTTGCTCTGACAATGGGCAATATGGGCGTTGCTGTTACGCCTGCGCCATGGCCTTTTGCTGGCAACATTCAAGCAAGCAATCTGTCATTTACAAGCGTAGGGACGCTTGGAGCCAACGTATATTACGACGGCGGATACAAGTACATAGGACCAGGTGTAGCAACTGCGCTTGCGTTGTCTGCTGATGCTGGTTTTTATTGGTATTCAACGTCTACGCCAGGGACTGCTGGAGCCGCCGTTCCGTTCAATGAGGTAATGAAGCTAGACGCTTCAGCAAAGCTCACGGTTGCTGGAGATATCAAAGCAGGCGGAAACATTGGCATTACAAGCAATATTAGTTCCTGGGGCACTGGATCGACGCTAGAGATGTCTTCTGGCGCTATTCATTCGCCGGATAACGCAACTATTGATTACGCGCAAAACGTATATCTAAACAGCGCTCCGCAATGGATCAGAAAAAATAACGGTCCTGCTTCTATTTATAGGCAGACATCAGGCGCACATGAGTTTTATGTTACCGGATCAGGATCTGCTGGAAGCGTTGCAACTTTTGGCGCTCCAAGCGTATCTATTAACAACGCTGGAAATCTAAATCTTGCAAATGCGCTGTTGCTGAATGGCAGTGCAGGCACTACTGGACAAGTTCCTACATCTACCGGTGGCGGAGCAATGGTTTGGGGTACTGGTGGGGGTGCGACTGGACCTGTTGGACCTACTGGACCGTCTGGACCTATTGGACCCACTGGAATACAAGGACCGACTGGGCCAAGTGGATTAGGCGCTACAGGTGCTACAGGTGCTATTGGACCCACTGGTCCTGCTGGAAGCGCTGGAAATCTCCTGTATTTTAATATTGTTGACTACGGCGCATCTTCTGGTGGATCTGCTACCACAAACACTACAGCTATAAATAATGCGGCATCTGCGGCAAATGCGGCTGGCGGTGGTGTTGTTTACATTCCACGGGGAACTTATCAGATCAATGGAACGATCACTGTTTACAACAAAGTGATTTTTCAAGGTCAGGGAGTTGACGTATCAATAGTACAAAGAGCGCCATCTTTTACTAGCGGTGATATGTTTGTCACCTATGGTTTTTATAACTCTCCGGGTGGCACTCCTACATATCCTAATTATAATTCTGTAGCGCAAAATGCTGCAGCAGAAAATAATTCAGCCACAAATCCTTGGTACATTGGTGGATATTCAAGAGCCGGTGTGTATGAATTTGGTTTTTCAAGCCTAACAATTGACGGAAATAGAGGAGCAACTGGCGGAGCTGGCGGTTGGTGTCTAATCATTTTCGGTTATGGCTATGTCATAAACAATATTGAGATTGTTGGTTGTCCTCAGGGTGGCATGTATGCGCGTTGGTGGATAGGTGGCGTTGCAGATCCTTCATTGTTCGATTACGGAACACATCTAAATGCGCCACAAGCATTTGTGACAAATGTCAATATATCTGCTCCTACAATAACACCAGAAATAAATGGACCGCATGATGTAATTATTTCAAACTTCATGGTTTCATTTACTAGCCCAAATTCAGTGTATACCGGGGCCGCTCTTTCAATCGGGCCCGGAGCTCAGGGTGCTTGCATTAGCAATATGCACCCATGGTCATTCAACACAACGATTTGCCTTAAAATTAATTGTTCATTCTGCACAATTACTAATCTAGTTTTAGATAATGTGCAAAATGGCGGCACTATGCTTGTTATTACAGGCGACGGAAACAATGTTCAAGGTATAGTTGTAGGTATTGATAATCAAACAAGCACAGTAGTTCAGCCGCAATCTGGATATGGTGCAAATCGCGTTAGCATGTTTGTTACGGCTGGCGGCTCAGGTAGCTGCACTCTTTTAAATGCTGCAGCAGAATCAAACATTGGTAGCACATATGAGTTCAACCTATACACATATGGAGCAATCAACATTGTTCCTATTGCGGCTGGATATGTTTCACCTCTTGATTCATTTACATACAACGTTTTTAAAGAAAACGGTCACACTGGATCAGTTCCATCAAGCTACCAGCATTTATCAGGGGCAATTCAAGCAAGCAACGGTTTTGGCTCATCAGGTCAAGTGCTTACTTCATCTGGCGGCGGTCAGATGTCTTGGACGACTGTTGGTAGTGGCGGCTGGACACAATCAGGGTCAAACACATATACATTTGGAAATGTAGGAATTGGTGTAGGGCCAGATAGTGTTGCAAAATTAAATATCTATAATTCTTCTCTTGCAGCAAATACATCAACATTAGCATTCTTTAATAGAACAACTGACGGAGATGTAATTACGTTTTTTGAAGGATCAACATACGCTGGTAAAGTTTATTATTCTGGCGGTGTTGTTGGATTTCAGCCAGCGTCTGATTACAGAATTAAAGAAAATGTTTCAGGCATTTCTGATGCAATCAATTCTGTAATGTCTTTAAATCCAGTTAAATACAACATGACTGGATATGAAATGATTGTTGATGGCTTTCTTGCACACGAAGCGCAACAAGTACTTCCATTTGCTGTATCTGGCACAAAAGACGAGGTAGATGAAGATGGCAATCCGGTTTATCAAGGAATTGATTACTCTAGATTTGTTCCGTTGCTCACAGCCGCCATCAAAGAACTTGTTGCCAGAGTTAAAACTCTGGAAGACAAAGGATAGATACGGAAACACTATTTGGACCGATTATGAGCCTTTTGATATTCGTAAATCAGATCCAAGACAGTTAAAATACTGGTGACTCATAGTCATTTTAAGCGAGAAATCAAATGTCTAGACAATTTACAGTTACGTTAGTCCCTCCTCTTGGCGGTACGCTAGGGGATTGCGTTTATGAAGTTTTTTACGCTGGAACAACGACTACTGTTGCTGTCTATTCTGATTCTGCTTGCACTAGTCAGATTGCTTTGCCAGGACCTGTGACTGACAATCAGATCACTTTTTATGTTGTCAATGGCTCAGTTGAATACGATCTTTTGCTTGGCGGCGGAAATCTTGTTAGAACGCCAAGGTTAGACAATATCTGGTCCCTTCCTGGTCCTATCTGGGAACTTTCCAGTGTCTACTGGGAAAACAATCCAGCCATCTGGGATGCAATTAATCCGCAGCCTATTGCTACAAAGACAGTGCAGAATGTCGGTCAGATGTATACAGCAAATGACCTTATTCGTGCTGCTATGCGCCTTATTCAGGTGTCAGCGGTTGATACGGATCTGACTGCATCTGAACTGCAAGATGGCCTTGAATCGCTCAATAGAATGCTGGATAGCTGGTCAGCGGATGAATTGACTTTGTATCAAGTCATTCGCGAGCAGTTCCCGCTGGTGTCTGGGCAAAATCCTTACACCATGGGCTATGGCGGAGATTTCAACACATCTAGGCCAATGAAGATTGTTGACGCATACCTTGTGCTCAACAACGGATCAATTCCTGTTAGCTATCCAATGCAAGTGCTTGGATACGATGACTACAATGCTGTCAGGCTAAAGACTCTTAGCACGAACTTTCCTAATTACATTTATTACCAGCCGTCATTCCCGATAGCTCAGGTTTATATTTATCCGATTTTTGCGCCAAATGATCCCAGTACACAAGGGCCAGCATATATCAATCTGACTTCTTGGAAGCCGTTTGACATAATCTTAAATCCTACGGCATACATGGAGTACCCTCCAGGCTACTGGGAAGCGATTGTATTTAATCTTGCAGTTCGCATTGCAGAGGAATATCAGTTTGATATTCGTCCTACAACTGTTCAGTTAGCTGTGAATTCGCTCAAGCGCGTTAAAAGACTCAATCAACGCACTGTGACGTTGCAGACTGATGTAGCACTAATGAATACATCCCAACTACGTTATAATATATATTCAGACGGATACGGACGATAATGTTATATAGGATATACGGAGTTATCCATGCCTGAAACAATGCAACTCCCTATTCTTGGCCCTGGCGTTGCAGGCCGTTCTCGCGCTGTAACGGCTCAGAAGCGCCAGAATTTGTTCCTTGAAATTAAGCCAGAAAAGGACAAATCAAATCTAGTTGCATACGGTACGCCAGGGTTAAAATATTTTACTTCTCTTGGCGCTAATCCTGTTCGCGGATTCTGGTGGTTTCAAGCAATCAATCGCCTTTTTGCTGTTGCATACGATCAATTAGTAGAAATCTCTCCAGATGGAAATGTCACTAATCGCGGTACGCTTCTAACAACTTCTGGTCGAGTATCTATGGCTGATAATGGCCTTCAGCTAATGATTGTTGATGGCGTATCTGGCTATATCTTTCAGCCGACTACTGCTGAATTGTCTTACACGCGCTCAGGTCGAGCCGCAACAATTTATGAAACGCTTACGACTAGAACGACTGGTCAGGTCATTACGATCAAAGGAGATGCAAATCTTGCGTCTGGAGACTACACAGTCTCATTGATTCAGACTAATGCGCCAGACATGTCTGCTGGTAGTGAATATGTCATTCAGTCAGTTGGAACAACAAACTTTACGTTAGTTGGCGCTGCATTGAATGAAGTTGGAACGGTCTTTACTGCAACAGGGCCAACGACAGGAACGGGTGTTGTCACTAATGCCAACAGCTTTCATATTGGCGTAACGCCATCTGGAGTGTCTAGCGGGAAATGCTTCATTCTCAACAACTTTAGACAAATTAGAACAGCCTATAGCGGAGTTAATTTTCCTTTAGCATCAACGGTTGCTTTCATTGATTCATACTTTGTTGTCAATGTGATTGGCACAAAGCAATTCTGGATCTCAGGAGGCTATGACGGCTTTTACTGGGATCCTTTGCAGTATGCAAGCAAAGAGTCTTACACGGATAATCTGCAAGCAGTCACTGTTGATAATGGCAATATTGTTTTGCTTGGATCAGTGTCTCAAGAGTACTGGCAAGACTCTGGCGCATATCCATTTCCGTTTCAAAGAATTGCAGGCTCTCCGACTGATGTTGGCCTAGTTGCAATTCGATCAATTGCTCGATGTGCTGGAGAAATGTTCTATCTTGGACGCTCTAGGCGCGGTGGCATATCAGTCATGCGAATAGAGAATTATCGCTGCATTCCTGTTTCTACGCCTGATCTTGATTTTCTGTTCAGTGAATATGAGACGCCAGAAGATGCGATTGCTTACTCCTATCGGTTTACTGGGCATGAGTTTTATGTCATTAACTTTCAAGCACAGAAAAAAACATGGATGTACGATGCAACGTCTGATGTTTGGTCTGAATTGACATCAGGATCTGACTCTAGGCATTACGGACAATTAGCCACACAGTTTCAGAACAAGATTTTTGTTTCTGATTATAGAAACGGAAATATCTACACATACGATTCTGAAACTTACACAGACAATGGCGATTACATTGCCAGAGAGCTTATTACGCCTCATTTCTTTGCAAGCACATCGTTCAACAAGTTGCATATCTATCGGTTGCGTATGGATATGGAGCAAGGCAATGGTGTTGTTTCTGGTCAAGGCCAAACGCCACAGGTTATGTTGCAAGTAAGCCGTGACGGTGGATACACCTGGGGAAATGAAATGTGGACTTCATCAGGTCAAGCTGGACAGTTTTTGCACAGAGCAGAATGGCGCAGACTTGGTGTAAGTCGTAACTATGTATTTAAGTTTCGTATTACTGATCCTGTAAAAGTTGTCATGATGAGCGCGGCTGCTTATGCAACTGAGGCTGCAAAATAATGGCTATTCCACAACCGCCATTTAGGTCTGCAACTGCTGATAAAAACGGCATGTTTAACCCTGTTTGGGTACAATGGTTTCAGCAAGTTCAAGAACAACTTAGCTCTAGTAGTAGCCCAGTAATTGATGGCGGTACGCCTTCATCTATTTATGGCGGATCTATCACAGCCATTAGCGGCGGAACGGTAGGAAACAGATGACAGTTCAAATCCAACTTAGAAGAGGCTCTGCCTCAGAATGGTCAACAGCTAATCCGACTCTTGCATCCGGTGAAATGGGTGTAGAAACGGATACTGGCCGATTCAAGGTTGGTAATGGTTCTACGCCATGGAATGCTTTGCCATATTCATCTGGCCCTGCTGGCCCTACTGGTCCACAAGGTGCAACTGGTGCTGCTGGCGATCCTGGCGGACCTACTGGCGTAACTGGTCCTACTGGCGCAACAGGTGTTGGCACAACAGGCGCAACTGGGCCAATTGGAGCGACCGGAATTCGCGGAGCAACAGGTCCGACTGGTATTGGAACGACCGGAGCAACAGGAGTTATTGGACCTAACGGAATTACTGGAGCCACTGGCGTTCAAGGCGCTACAGGACCAGCAGGAACAACTGGCGCACAAGGACCAACCGGCGTACAAGGCGCAACTGGAATACAAGGTGCTACAGGTATTCAAGGAACGATTGGCGTAACAGGCGCAACAGGTCCGCAAGGATTAGCTGGAGATACTGGCGCTACTGGCATACAAGGACCAACAGGTGCTATTGGGCCACAAGGCGCATCTGGAGCAACTGGACCAGTAGGTGCAAATGGACCACAGGGCGCAACAGGATTAACTGGCGCAACTGGTATTGCTGGAAATACTGTCCTTAATGGAACTGTGGCTCCGACTGCTGGAATTGGTGTAAATGGTGATTTTTACATCAATACAACCAATGAAAATATTTATGGCCCTAAAGCCGCTGGCGCTTGGCCGGTTGGCGTTTCTCTTGTAGGTTCAACTGGCGCTACTGGATTACAAGGATCTACAGGGCCGATTGGCGTTACAGGACCGCAGGGCGCAACTGGCGTTATTGGCGTAACGGGCGCGACTGGCGTACAAGGAATAACAGGAGCAACAGGCGTTGCTGGCGCTGGTGGTGCTAATGGTTACTGGGGATCTTTTTATGATACTAGCAACCAGGCAGCAACAAGCACAACTGCTGTTTATCCCGCAAAACTGAATCATACCGATATCAACAGTAATGGCGTAAGCATCGGTAACGATCCTTCAGGCAATCCGACCAAGATTATTTTTGCTAATGCTGGCGTTTACAACGTTCAATTTTCAGCGCAGTTCGTTAACACAGACACACAGATTCATAACGCGCAAATTTGGCTACGACTAAACGATACAGGTAGCGCTGGTGACATTGCTGATTCTGCCGGTGAAATTGCGATCACAAACAGTCATGGTGGCATTGATGGTCTGAACGTTGTTTCTTGGAACTATGTTCTCAAGCTAAATGCCGGTGACTATCTACAATTGATGTGGCGCGTTGATAGCACTCAGGTCAGCATGCAGACGCTTCCTGCGGGAACCAGTCCGGTTTATCCAGAAACGCCTTCATTGATTTTGACGGCTACTCAGGTTCTTTATACGCAAATCGGACCATCAGGAGCTACTGGCCCTATCGGACCTACTGGAGCGATTGGTGTTACTGGACCTACTGGTGTAGGCATTACAGGTGCTACTGGTGTACAAGGTCCGACTGGACCACAAGGAGTTACGGGGCCTACTGGTCCAACTCCAGTTCAAAACATTACGCATTACAACTCGACTTCTGCTACGAACGTACAAGGTGGATTGGCGATTGGCTCAACTGTTACGCAAGCGGTTGTAGACACTGACGCTAGCGGCTCTACTAATGGCATTACATTGCCGACAGGCGCTAGTGGTATGATTGTGACCGTAACGAACCTTGGGCCACAAAATTTGAATGTTTATCCTGCATCTACTGGGCGGATCTATCAGGCAACGGCTACAAATTCGCCAGTGCTTTTGATTGCGGGAGATGCTTCTCAATTTGTTTACATTAGCTCAAATTCGTTAGGTTCTTGCTGGTTCCAGCAGATTTACGCATTTGACTGTTTGTTAACAGAGACATGAAATTACATCTAATCGGTATTTTTCACACGATAACAAAGCCAGAATATTCACATTGCGCTTTTACTGGGCGCGTTATGAGATTTGGCAAAATGATGATTCCGTATGGATATGAAGTCATTGAATACAGCAATGAAGGTGCAGAGTCAGAAGCGACTGAGCACGTAACTATTCTTGAAAAAGATGAGTTTGAGTCATTGCGGGAACGGATGAACTATTCTCCTCCGCATGGCGAAGCGTCAATGGATTCTGACATTTACAGGGCATTTTGCGCCAAACTCAATCAGGAATTAGCAAAGCGCGTACAACCTGGAGATATTGTCTGCCATCCGTTTGGACATGCGCATGGTTATCTGGATCAGATTTTGCCTTACGCCAAGCATGTAGAGATCGGCATTGGCTATCCGACTTGTCATTTTCCATTGCGAGTGTATGAAACTTACACTTGGTGGGCATGGCATCAAGGAAAAGAACAGCAAGCCGGGAATGCTTATCAATGGGTTTGTCCCATGGGATATGACATTGATGACTGGGAAGTTAAGAGAAACGCTGGCAAATATCTTCTTTACTTTGGTCGCATTGTTGAATGCAAAGGATTGTACACGGTCAAAGAAATTGCAAAGCATGTAGATATGCCAATCATTATGTGTGGCGCTGGAGATCCTACGCCATTTCTTGATGATGGCATTCCAAATT
>Ga0228702_1000787_pt1 | contig 22667 bp, 20 predicted proteins | sample McNCre217_Aug_MG_2_FD_178018 | JGI IMG/M metagenome (GOLD analysis project Ga0228702, IMG submission 178018) | Freshwater microbial communities from McNutts Creek, Athens, Georgia, United States - 20-17_Aug_MG | ecosystem: Environmental > Aquatic > Freshwater > Creek | place: USA: Georgia...
TCGGCCAAAAAGTGGTGCTGGAGTATGAACAACATCGCGGCTTGCCCAGCTGCTTTGGTGAGACCGAACACTTCATCACCAAGGTCACGCCAGCGCCTGGCGAATAAGCTGCCTAAGACGTTGAGGTACGCGACGGCAGCGGATACACCAGCTGCTGCAAATGCCGCACATTGCGGTTGACCTGAATCCACCACTTGCTGAACGAGTCCATCGGTTTGTCGATGTGACGAAACAGCCGTGGTGCAGGCCTTAACTGCACAGGCGTTTCAGACAAATCAGGCAAGCACAAATGCGCCACGGTTTGCACGCTTTGCGCCTCAGCCAAAGCCGCCAACACCTCGGGCGTTGAACCAAACCACACGTGCGAGGTGAGGGCTGCCATGCGCTCACCCACAAAACGCCAACGCAACTCAGTCCACGGGTGTGCCTGTGTGTGCTCGGCAAAGGCCACCGCCACACACACCACATCCTCGGGCAAATCTTTGGGTAGATCTGCCAACACCCACGGGTGAACCAACCACACATGCTTGCCCACCACGTCGCTCGACTTGGGCTGAGTGAAGCTCAATGCTGCAGGGGGCGCAGCAAGCACGTCGGGTTCATCCCAGGCCAGTTCATTTTTGCGAACTTGCGCGACCGTCGCAGGACTGGTGGCCAAAATCTCCATCAGCTCGTAGCTGGCATCAATAGATGTGCCACGGCTGTGCCAGACCTCTGGCGCAAATTTTTCCACCGTGTCCGCATTGAACAAATAGGGCTTGCTGCTCCCCGTCGCGGCCACCCACTGCCAACTCAAGTAGTTGCTGGCTAAGTCACCATCCAACAAGTGGCTGTACATCCAATCGGCAGCCACACGCCAATGCACTTTGCGCAAATGCACCACATAGCTGGCCACCCACAAGCGCGCGTGGTTGTGCAAATAACCCGTGGTGTAGAGCATACGAATGGCGTTATCAATCACAGGCACACGCGTGCACGCATGGCGCACGTCTTCGGGCAGCTCTGTGCTGTACTCACTCTCAGGCAGGACACCTTCACGCAGCGACTGCGCAATGCCATCACCCAAATGGTGATGCATGTGTTGGAAATACTCACGCCATCCCAGCTCGTAAATCAACTTGTGTTGCACACCTAAACGGTGCTGGTGGTACATGGCACTGGCCACATCCGGCACACTCAAAAACCCATGCGTCAGATAGGGCGACAAATGCGTCACCACCCCGTCTAGCGCATTGCGTGTGTGCGCGTAGTCTCTGGGGTTAACGTGGTCAAGCCGCAGCTGGGCGGCTTCTGGCGTGGGTGGAAATTCGTACATATTTTTGGGTGATTGTGCCTTGTTCGCTTCGCTACACTTTGAGACATGCCCAATCCCATGCCAGCTCCCATTGACGCTTGCGCTTGCCCCTTGTGCGGCCAGCCCAATTTGTGCGCCATGGAGATCGCCAAAACCACCGGCGCACCGGTGGGTCAATGCTGGTGCGTGAACGTTTCTTTCTCACCTGAACTGCTGGCCCGCGTCCCCCCCGCAGCAGAACGCAAAGCCTGCATTTGTCAAGCCTGCGCAACGAGAGCCGCCCATGCATGAACGTGGCTCGCTCGCAGATTTGCAAAGCCGCTACGGTACGCGTCACCGTTGGCTGATGCTGACCACGGTGATGATTGGTTCGATGGCGGCCATCATGTCATCCACCATCATGAACGTCGGCATTCCCGACATGAGCTTGCAATTCGGCATTGGCCAAGAGTCAGCGCAGTGGGTGAGTTCGAGCTTCATGGTGGCCATGACGGTGTCCATGCTCACCACACCTTGGCTGTTGGCGCGCTTTGGCTATCGCACCACCTACTTGGGATGCATGTGGGTGTTGCTCACCGCAGGCATCGCAGGCGGGCTCTCCATCGACTACAACCTGGTGCTCACTGCTCGCGTCATCGAAGGCTTGGCGGCAGGCGTGGTGCAACCGATTCCGGCCATCATCATCTTGCGGGCATTTGACACTTCAGAACAAGGCCGCGCCAATAGCTTCTTTGGCATGGGCGTGGTGTTGGCTCCAGCCATCGGCCCCAGCATTGGCGGCTTGCTGGTGGACTGGATGAGTTGGCGAGCGCTGTTCTTTATGGTGGTGCCGTTTTGCCTGATCTCCATGTGGATGGCCATGCGCTATGTGCCTACCACCGCCCCCGGTGGTGTGAGTGCCAACCACGGCAAACCATCGCTCGACATGAGCGGCCTGCTACTCGCCACCATTGGCACCTTGTGTTTACTCAATGGCTTGGTGATGCTCCACGGCGGCAATGTAGCGGCGGCACTCGGCTTGATCAGCGCGGCGGCGTTATGCACATTAGGTTTTGTGATGTGGCAACGTGTACAAACACAAAACGATGGCAAGCCACTGATGAACTTAAGTTTGTTTACCCACCGTCCGTTTGCCATGGGGACCACTGTGGCCTTCATCTACGGCATTGCGATGTTTGGTTCGACCTATTTGTTGCCGTTGTATTTGCAACTGGGTCTGGGTCTGTCGCCGAGCTATGTGGGCACATTGCTTCTGCCATCAGGCTTGCTGTTGGCATTGACGATTGCCATCGTCGGCCGCTACTCCAGCACACACCCCACGCACTTGATGGTGAGTTTTGGTTTGGTGCTGTTGGCGCTTTCATTCGCACTCATGCTCACTGTGAATTTGCAAACAGGCCTCTGGGTACTCGTGGTCTTTGCAATTCTGGGACGCATCGGCTTAGGCTTCATCTTGCCGTCACTCAACATCGGCGCCATGCGCGGCATGGATGGCAGCTTGATTCCGCAAGGTGCCAGCGTGATCAACTTCTTGCGCATGCTCGGCGGCGCTGCAGGTGTGAGCCTTTGCGGCATCTTGCTCGAATGGCGTTTAGCTGTTCACGGCGACTCTTTGAAAAACACCGCCACGTCAGCCACCCGATTGGCAGCGTTCGACGAAGTGTTTTTGATGCTCGCCGGTGTTTGTATGTTGGCACTCTTGGCGGCTTGGCGTATTCGCCAACCACGCCCGCACGCCCTCTGATGTTTTGATTGAATCGCCATGTGCCAACTGCTCGGTCTTAACTGCAAAAATCCAACGGACGCCACCTTCAGCTTCAGTGGTTTTGCCCAACGCGCAGGCGTGACCGACCATCACGCCGACGGCTGGGGCATTGCATTTTTCGAAGGCTCCGAGCAAGACCGTGGCCTGCGCCACTTCATCGACCACTTGCCCGCCAGCACATCGCCCGTGGCCGAGCTGATTCGCAAGTACCCCATCAAAAGTCGCAATGTCATTTCGCACATTCGCAAGGCCACGCAAGGCGTGGTGTCGTTGGAGAACTGCCACCCGTTTGTGCGTGAGCTATGGGGACGTTACTGGGTGTTTGCGCACAACGGCAATTTAGAAAACTACGCGCCACGCTTGCACGGCAGCTTCAGACCCGTGGGACACACCGACAGTGAATTGGCGTTTTGTTGGCTGATGCAAGAGATGGCCAAGTCACACGCGACAGTGCCGTCGATTGATGAATTGACGCTCACGCTCAAAGAGCTGGTGCCGCAAATTGCCAAGCACGGGACGTTTAATTTTTTGCTCTCCAACGGACAAGCGCTGTGGGCGCATGCGTCGACCAACCTTTGCTATATCGAACGCAAACACCCGTTTGCTAAAGCGACGTTGAGTGATCAAGACATGAGCATTAACTTTGCCGAACACGCATCGCCCGATGACCGTGTGGCTGTTGTTGTTACCGCGCCTTTGACGACCAATGAGGTGTGGACGCCGTTTGCGCCGGGTGAGTTGAAGGTGTTTGTGGATGGGCAGCTACGGGGTTGATCTTTTGCCTCGTTGCTTGTGATGCTTTAGGTTTTTGCTGCCGTCACTTTTTAGCTCGTACGCCACGCATCAGCCAGCATTCGCTGTGGCTTACACCGCTGCGCGGTGAATGGCGCCACATCGAACGCTGACTGCTGTGTGGCTAGATTGTGCAGAGCTACTTTTCGTAGAACTACTTAACTGCGCTTGTTTCGCTCAGAGTGACGGTCTTGTCTGATCACGGTTGTCGGTGTTTGATGAGGCGCCATTCACCGCGCAGCGGTGTAAGCCGCAGCAAATACCGCCAACCGTGATCAGACCGAAGAAGCAGCGCGCTCCAGCGCCTCGACAAACATCGCAGCCACATCGAACCCAGTCTGGTCGAAGATCTCTTGAAAGCACGTAGGGCTCGTGACGTTCACTTCGGTCAGGCAGTCACCAATCACATCCAAGCCCACCAGCAGCAACCCACGCTTAACCAGAACAGGCCCCAGCGCTTCAGCAATTTCTTGATCGCGCGCAGAGATAGGCTGCGCCACACCTTTGCCACCCGCCGCCAAGTTGCCACGCACTTCGCCGCCTTGAGGAATACGTGCCAAGCAATAAGGCACCACCTTGCCACCGATGACAAGCACGCGTTTGTCGCCCTTGTCGATGGCGGGGATGAACTTTTGCACCATCACGGTTTGTGCGCCGTCACGGTTGAGGGTTTCGATGATGGCACCGAGGTTCAAGCCATCGTCTTTCACACGGAAGATGCCCATACCGCCCATGCCGTCGAGTGGCTTCAAGATGATGTCGCGGTGCTGCGCATGGAATGCGCGAATGGCATCGGCGCTGCGCGTCACCAAGGTTGGGCTGATGAATTGTGCAAACTCTAAGATAGCCAACTTTTCGGGGTGGTCGCGCAGAGCCGCAGGCTTGTTAAACACCTTGGCACCTTCGCGCTCGGCTTGCTCTAGCAAGTGCGTGGCGTAGAAGTATTCGCTGTCAAACGGCGGGTCTTTGCGCATGACGATGGCGTCAGCGCTTCTGAGTGCGTAATGCTCGTCCACGTTTTGCACTTCAAACCAATCGACCGCATCGCCCGTCAAGCGCACATGCTGCACACGGGCTGAAACTTGTTGGCCGCTTTGCCACACGATGTCTTGCGGCTCGCAGGCCAACACATGATGGCCGCGGCGTTGCGCTTCTCGCATCATCGCAAACGTGGTGTCCTTGTAGATCTTGAAGGACGACAGCGGGTCTGCGACGAAGAGGATGTGCATGGTTTTTAGATTTCGATTTTGCTACCCAGCTCCACCACGGAGTTGCTAGGCAAATTCAAGAAGTCAGCCGCAGAACTGGCGTTGAGGTGCATTTGGGCAAACAGTTTTTCGCGCCACGCCGACATGCCGCTACCCACCGTGGGCACGATGCTGTCGCGTGACAAGAAGTAGCTGGTGGTCATGGGGTTGGTTTCGCAGCCCAAGCCATGCAAGTGTTTCAAGGCGCCGGGCACATCGGGATCATCTTTGAAACCGTAGTGAATTTCAATTTGCCAACAGTTGTTACCCAAGGCTTTGATTTGCAAACGCTCGGCTTCATCAATCCACGGTACTTCATGGTTTTGCACGTTCACAAACAAGTTTTGCTGGTGCAGCACTTTGTTGTGCTTGAGGTTATGTAGCATGGCGTTAGGCACTGCGCCTTTGCCCGATGTCAAAAACACCGCCGTGCCTTCCACGCGTGTCGGTGGCGACAAGAAAACAGCCTCCAAGAAGCTGCTCAGGTCCAACGCATCTTCTTTGCGTTTTTCATAAAGAATCCCTCGGCCATCACGCCAAGTGAGCATGAGCATCATGATGACGGAGGCAATCAACAAGGGGAACCAACCGCCCTCGAACAACTTCAACAAGTTGGAAGCCCAGAACACAAAGTCAACCGAGAAGAAAAAGCTGGTTGCGGCGAGTGACCACCAGAAAGGGTATTTCCAACCGTAGTGAATCACGAAAAACGTGAGCACGGTGGTGATCAGCATATCGGTACAAACGGCAATGCCGTACGCAGCGGCCAAATTGCTGGAGGACTTGAACATCATCACCGCCAACACGATCACGCCAAACAAACCCCAGTTCACAAACGGGATGTAGATCTGGCCGGTGTCCGTCACGCTGGTGTGCAGCACTTGCAAGCGCGGCAAGAAGCCGAGTTGCACCACTTGCTTGGTCACGCTGAACGCACCAGAAATCAAGGCTTGCGAAGCAATCACGGTCGCGGCAGTGGCCAAGCCGACCAAGGGAACCAACAACCATTCAGGCGCCATGTTGAAGAAGGGGTTGGCCACAGCTTCGGGTTCGTTGAGCAACAACGCACCTTGGCCAAAGTAGTTCAACGTCAGCGCAGGCATGACGATGGTGAACCACGCCAAGCGAATCGGCTTCTTACCAAAATGGCCCATGTCGGCGTACAAGGCCTCACCGCCGGTGACGCACAAGACCACCGCACCCAAAATCAAAAACGTGACTTCAGGTTCGGTGAAGATGAAACGCAAGGCGTGGTGTGGGCTGATGGCCCACAAAATTTCGGGATGCGAGGCGATGTGATACACACCCAGCGAGGCAATGGCCGCAAACCACACCACCGTGATTGGGCCAAAGAATTTGCCAATGCCGCTGGTGCCTTTCTTTTGCACAGCAAACAAGCCAAACAAAATGATGAGCGTGAGTGGAATCACATATTTCTTAAAGGCAGGCGACACCACCTCAAGACCTTCAACCGCAGACAGCACCGAAATGGCTGGCGTGATCACGCCATCACCGTAAAACAAGCAGGTGCCAAAAATACCCACGATCAACATGCGGTGACGCAGCACGGGACGGTCTTTGACTGCCATCGATGCGAGGGCCAACATGGCCACCAAACCACCTTCACCATGGTTGTCAGCGCGCAGCACCAAGGCCACGTACTTGATGGACACGATGACGGTCAGCGTCCAAAAGAAGATCGACAAGATGCCGTAGATGTTGTCGGGCGTGAACTGCACATGCCCCGAGCCAAACACTTCTTTCATCGCGTACAGCACACTGGTGCCGATGTCGCCGTAAACGACGCCAATCGCGCCTAGTGTGAGCGCCGCAAGCGACGATTTGCCGTGTTGATCCATCATTAACCTCAGTCGTAATTTTCTGCTTCAGGGTCTGTGGCTTCGAGCTCGTAACTCGCCGCCAACATGGCCAAACGGCCAATGACGCCATACATGTAAAAGCGGTTGGGCGTGCTCGCACCAGGTTTCATACCGGGCTGCGGCGTGTGCGCGCTTTGCTCGAACGCCAACGGAATAAAGCTTGCGCCCGGCGCGTTCAAGTTCTCATCAATACCGCGGTCAGCGTGCACGCGGTAGAAGCCGCCCACCACATAGCGGTCCATCATGTAGACCACAGGTTCGGCCACCGCATCGTTCAACTGCTCGTGCGTCAACACACCTTCTTGAATGATGACTTGGTTGACCGACTGACCGTCTTTGACCACGCTCATCTTGTTGCGCGTGCGACGGTTGAGGGCCTCTAAATCTTTCACATCGCGCACCGTCATGATGCCCATGCCATAGGTGCCGTTGTCGGCCTTGACGATGACGAAGGGTTTTTCGTTGATGCCGTACTCTTTGTATTTGCGTTTGATCTTGGTGAGCAACGCGTCCACGTTGGACTGCAAGCACTCCATGCCCGTGCCTTCGGCGAAGTTCACTTCACCACACTGGTTGAACATGGGGTTGATGAGCCAAGGGTCGATGCCCAGCAACTTGCCAAAGCGTTTGGACACTTCTTCGTAACACTCGAAGTGTTTGCTCTTGCGACGCACGCTCCAGCCCGCGTGCAGAGGCGGCAACAAATGTTGCTCGTGCAAGTCTTCCAAGATGCCGGGAATGCCCGCGCTCAAATCGTTGTTGAGCAAAATTGTGCAAGGGTCAAAGTCTTTCAAACCCAAGCGGTGTTTGCCACGAATCACCGGCTCCAGCGTCACGCTACCGCCATTGGGCAAATCGAAGGTCGTGTTCTCTTTGATTTCTGGGTTGATGGAGCCAATGCGCACATTCAAACCGGCCATCTGGAAGATGCGCTGCAGCTGCGCCACGTTCGTCAGATAAAACGTGTTGCGTGTGTGGTTCTCAGGAATCAGCAACAGGTTGCGCGCTTCGGGGCAAATTTTCTCAATCGCGGCCATCGCGGCTTGCACCGCCAACGGCAACATTTCAGGCGTGAGGTTGTTCCAACCGCCAGGGTAGAGGTTGGTGTCGACCGGTGCCAGCTTGAACCCCGCGTTGCGAATGTCAACGGATGTGTAGAAGGGCGGCGTGTGCTCCATCCACTCCAAACGAAACCAACGCTCAATGGCGGGCATGGAATCGAGGATGCGTTGCTCAAGCTCGTTGATGGGGCCAGTGAGGGCCGTGATGAGGTGTGGAACCATGGTGTCCTTGTATGTGAAGAGCAATTCTAGGACGTTGAGATGACACCAACCGCAAGCCGCAAGTTGATGTCGCCGCAACTAGTTGCGAATTTCGCCTTGTCCCAAAACCACGTATTTGAGTGAGGTCAGGCCTTCAATGCCAACAGGCCCACGGGCGTGGAATTTGTCGGTGGAAATGCCTATTTCAGCGCCTAAACCGTATTCAAAACCATCCGCAAAACGCGTGCTGGCGTTCACCATCACGCTCGATGAATCGACCTCGCGCAAAAAGCGTTGGGCGTGCATGTGGTCGCGCGTGAGGATGGCCTCGGTGTGGTGGCTCGAATAGTGGTTGATGTGCGCGATGGCTGCATCTAAACCATCCACCACTTTGACGCTGATGATCGGGCCGAGGTATTCCTCAAACCAGTCTTGCTCGGTTGCGTCTTTGAGGTTCGCGCCTTTCACGTGTGAGAGGATGGCTTTGGCCTCTGGGCAGCAACGCATCTCCACACCTTTGGCAGCGTAGATGGCGCCGATTTTTGGCAAGAACTCGGCAGCCACACCGCGCGCCACCACCAAGCTTTCGCTGGCGTTGCAAGGGCTGTACTTTTGGGTCTTGGCGTTGTCGGCCACGACCACGGCCATGTCGATGTCGCAAGGGTCATCCACATAGGTGTGGCAGTTGCCATCCAAGTGTTTGATGACGGGCACTTTGGCATCGCGGCTGATGCGCTCGATCAAGCCCTTGCCGCCGCGCGGGATGATGACGTCCACAAACTCGGGCATGGCAATGAGGTGGCCCACGGCTTCACGGTCGGTGGTTTGCACCAGTTGCACCGCCTCAGTAGGCAAACCACTTTCGCGCAAGGCTTGCTGCACCAACTTGGCCAAAGCTTTGTTGGAATCAATCGCCTCCGAGCCGCCACGCAAGATGCAGGCGTTGCCGCTCTTGATGGACAACGAGGCCGCTTCAATCGTCACGTTCGGGCGGCTTTCGAAAATCATGCCGAACACGCCCAAGGGCACGCGCATTTGGCCCACGCGAATGCCACTGGGTTGCTGCTTCATGCCAATGATTTCGCCAATCACATCGGGCATGGCCGCGAGTTGTTCGCAGCCTTGCGCGCAGGTCTCCAGCACTTTGGGGGTGAGCTTGAGGCGGTCGACCATCGGCGCATCCAAGCCCGCAGCAATGGCACGCGCAATGTCTTTGGCGTTGTCGATTTGCAAGGCGTCGATGTTCTCGCGCAGCAAGGCTGCGAGCTTGCGCAGTGCGGTGTTTTTGACCGCCGCCGACGCTTTGGCCATTTGTGCGGAAGCGGCTTTGGCTTGCGCGCCCAAGGCGTGCATGTGATCGGCCACGTTGAGAGTCGTCATGTGTGTTTCCTAGTTAAGCGTTGCGCGGCATACAAGCACGGCACAAACGCATGGCCAAACGGTGCAAGGCCTGCCAGTTATCTGCGGGCCATTCGGGCGTTTTCAAACCTTTGACAATGCCGTCGACTTGATGGGCCGATTGCAATAATTTTTCGAGCATGCCCACGCTCAAGCGCGGCAGCACACGCTCAAACAAGCGCTCGCGCGGCCCCCAAATGCGTTGCTCGCGCAAGGCCATGGGCAAGGCTTTGCCTGAGGCCACGGCGTCTTTGACTCGCTTCAAGGCGCGAATTTCTTCGGCCAGCGTGTAGTGCACCAACACCTCGGCTTCGCCTTCGGCCTTCAAGCCATCAAGCATGCGCTGCACGCGCAAGGGTTGACCACTGAGCACGGCTTCAGAGAGTTTGAACACGTCGTAACGTGCCACGTTCAACACGGCGCGTTCGACTTGCTCAAAGCTCAACTCGCCTTCTGGGTACAAGAGTGCGAGCTTTTGAATTTCCTGGTGCGCGGCCAACAAGTTGCCTTCGACACGCTCAGCAAAAAACTGCAAGGTGTGTTGACCCGCTTCGCCTGCGGCGACGCGCTGCTGTTGCGCACCCAAGCGTTGCGCAATCCAAGTGGGCAATGCGTGGCGCTCGATGGGATCAATCTGTACGCTGATGCCGTTGTTCTCCAACGCGCTGAACCACGCTGAGCTTTTGGTGGCTTTGTCCAAACGCGGCAAGAGCACCACGGTGAGCGTGCTGTCGTTGCCCACGGCCAACTCTGCGATCTGTTGCAAGGCCGTGCTACCCTCTTTGCCGGGCTTGCCTGAAGGAATGCGAATTTCAATCAGTTGCTTGTCGGCAAACAAACTCATCGAGCCGCCTGCGGCCAGCACCTCGCCCCAATCAAAGTGCGCACCGGCTACGGTGTAGACGCTGCGCTCGGTGTAGCCCTGCGCGCGCGCTGTTGTGCGTAAGGCATCTAAGGCTTCTTGTTGCAACAGCGGCTCGTCACCGTGAAAGGTGTACAGGCTGCGCAAACCCTTGCTCGCCTGCGCTTGCAAGTGGTTGGCAAATTGAGCGCTGGCAACTTGCATCTTTAAATTTGGCGAATCGCGGCCAAGCGGCGTTGAATTTGCAAGACCAAATCGTTTTCCATGTCCTTGTAGAGCAAGGCCTCTTCCGACTCTTTGGACAAAGCACCGGTCTCGTTGAAGTTGATGTCTCGCGTGAGCAAAATTTCGGTGTCTGGAATCAACTCAATGCCGTTGCGCGAGCGCACGCGGAAGCGATAGCGCAAACGCAACTGAAATTCACGAATGGCACCTGTGGATGTGCGGCCCACCACCACCTTCTCACGCAATTCAAACAGCTGGTCAAAAATCACATCCGCACGCTCAATTTGACGCGGGTCGGTAATGACCTCAACCTGCCCCGACGATTCCAAACTACGCGTGAGCTTGACGCCGAATGGCGAAACAATCGGGATGGTGTTGTACAAGGTCTGAAACGCGTAACGCGGTGGTTTGCGCAACTCAAACCCACACCCCGCCAACCCCGTGATGAGGGCGGTAGACATCAACCAAGTGCGGCGTGTGGTTTGCATATCAGCCTTTACACAACGATGTTGACCAAGCGGCCAGGCACAACGATGACCTTCTTCGGCGCAGCGCCATTGGCTTGCTTGATGAAGGCGTCGGTGGCCAAAGCCGCTTGCTCGATTTGCTCTTTGCTGGCCGTGGCACTGACCAAAACCGAACCACGCAGCTTGCCGTTGATTTGCAGCATCAGCTCCAACTCATCGCGTTGCAAGGCGCTTTCGTCCACTTCAGGCCATGCGGTGTCGAGCAGGTCGCCCGTCTTGGCCGCATAGCCCAACTCTGCCCACAAATTGGCGGTGATGTGCGGGCATGCGGGGTAGAGCATGCGCAACAAGATAGAGACACCCTCGCACAACACGGCGTTGTCGCCCTCGCTGCCGTCGGTCTTGAAGTCTTCCAAAGCATTGAGCAACTTCATGCAGCCCGACACCACGGTGTTGTATTGCATGCGGTCGTAGTCGTAGCTGACTTGCTTCAACACCACGTGCATTTCACGGCGCAGGTCAGCGGCTTCTTTGCGCGGTTTGACAGCGATCAAGTTGCCAGCAGTAGCGGCTTTGAGCGTGGCTTCGTGTTTGTGCGCAAAGTTCCACACGCGACGCAAGAAGCGGTAGCTGCCTTCCACTGCCGCGTCGTTCCACTCGAGGGTGGCTTCGGGCGGCGCAGTGAACATGGTGTACAAGCGCGCCGTGTCAGCGCCGTATTTTTCGATCAAGTCTTGCGGGTCCACGCCATTGTTCTTGGACTTGGACATGGTGCCCACGCCTTCGTAATCGATGGCCGTGCCCACGGGCAACAAACCATCGCTGCTTTCAGCGGCGTTCTTGAGCTTGGCGCCCACGACCTTGCCTGCGTCGTCCAGCACGTGTTCGACATCGTGGGGCCAGAAATAATCTTTGCCACCTTTGGCCGTGCGGCGCGAGTAAATGTGGTTGAGCACCATGCCTTGCGTGAGCAGCTTGGTGAAGGGCTCGTCCACTTTGACCAAGCCCATGTCGCGCATGACCTTGGTCCAAAAACGGGCGTAGAGCAAATGCAAAATCGCGTGCTCAATGCCGCCAATGTATTGGTCCATCGGCGCCCAGTATTGCGCACCCTCGGCCACCATCGCGTCGGTGTTGGTCGGGTCGCAATAGCGCATGAAGTACCACGATGAATCCACAAACGTGTCCATCGTGTCGGTCTCGCGGCGTGCAGGCTTGCCGCACACGGGGCAAGTCACGCCCGCATGGAAGCCTTCGTGCTTGTGCAGCGGATTGCCAGAACCATCGGGGATGCAGTCTTGCGGCAACACCACGGGCAGGTCTTTTTCGGGCACAGGCACTGCGCCATGTTCGTCGCAATGGATGATGGGAATCGGTGTGCCCCAATAGCGCTGGCGGCTAATGCCCCAATCGCGCAAACGCCATGTGGTTTTCTTCTCGCCCAAGCCTTTGGCTGCGAGCAATTCGGCCACTTTGTTGACGGCAGTTTTTTGGGTCAAGCCATCCAATTCGCCAGAGTTGATGCACACGCAGCTCTGCTTGTCGCCGTACCACTCTTGCCACTCTTGGTCACTGAAGGCTTGGTCTTTGACAGACACCACTTGTTTGATCGGCAAGTCGTATTTCAAAGCAAACGCGAAGTCACGCTCGTCGTGCGCAGGCACACCCATGACCGCGCCGTCGCCGTAAGACATGAGCACGTAATTGCCCACCCACACTTCGACCTTCGCACCCGTCAAAGGGTGCGTGACAAACAAGCCCGTGGGCATGCCCTTTTTCTCTTGCGTGGCCAATTCGGCTTCGGTGGTGCCACCGCTCTTGCATTCTTCGAGAAAGGCAGCCAAGGCGGGATTGCTTGCCGCAGCATGCAAGGCCAGCGAGTGCTCGGCAGCCACCGCGCAAAACGTCACACCCATGATGGTGTCGGCGCGTGTGGTGAACACATACATCTTGCCATCGCTGATCAACGAACCATCTGCGCCAGCAATGTCGTGCGTGAACGCAAAGCGCACGCCTTCGCTCTTGCCAATCCAGTTCTCTTGCATCAAACGCACTTTGTCGGGCCAGCCGTTCAACGTGGCTTTGTCGTTGCCCATTTGCACGTGCTCTAGCAACTCTTGCGCATAGCTGGTGATGTCTAGGTAGTAGCCAGGAATCTCACGCTTTTCCACCAAAGCACCTGTGCGCCAGCCGCGACCGTCAATCACTTGCTCGTTGGCCAACACGGTTTGGTCCACCGGGTCCCAGTTCACCACTTGGGTCTTGCGGTAGGCGATGCCTTTTTCAAGCATCTTCAAGAAGAGCCATTGGTTCCACTTGTAGTAGGTCGCATCGCAGGTGGCCACTTCGCGTGACCAGTCGATGGCCAAGCCCATCGCCTGCATTTGCTTCTTCATGTAGGCAATGTTTTCGTAAGTCCACTTGGCAGGCGGCACACCGTTTTTGAGCGCAGCGTTTTCAGCGGGCAAGCCAAACGCATCCCAGCCCATGGGCATCAACACGTTGTAGCCCTTCATGCGCAAATTGCGCGTGAGCATGTCGTTGATGGTGTAGTTGCGCACGTGGCCCATGTGCAGCTTGCCGCTGGGGTAAGGCAGCATGGAGCAGGCGTAAAACTTTTTCTTGGACGCGTCTTCGGTCACGCGGTAGGCGTCGGCTTGGGTCCAAGCGGCCTGAACGGCACGTTCGACCTCGGTGTGGTTGTATTTATCTTGCATGGAATCAGTCAGAGAACCCCGTCTTGTGCGGGGAGCAGCGCCTTAAACAGCCAAGGCGCATCAAACCTAGATTTTAGGCTGGGTTGGAGGTCAATCAGGGCTGAGCCGAGGGCTGCTTGCGCTCGGTCACAAAGCCAATGCGGTTCATGCCCGCTTGCTGGGCCAGGCCCATGACTTCGACCACTTTGCCGTAAGGCACACGCTCGTCGGCGCGCAGCTGAACCTCGGGCAATTCACCGTGGTCCGTAGCCAGAGCCTTGGAGGCTTGCGCATTCAGGCTGCGCTTGAGCTCGTCTAGCGTCACCGTCTTGTCGTCCAAATACACCTTGCCTTTGGCATCGATGCTGAGCTTGATGAATCTCGGCGGCGCGCTGCTGGCTTGTGCGCCTTCAGTCTTGGGCAAATCCAATTTCAAAGCGCTGACCATCAACGGCGCGGTGATGATGAAGATGACCAACAAGACCATCATCACATCGACCAAAGGGGTGACGTTGATGTCGCTCATGGGCGTTTGGCCCGGCGTGCGCTCAAAACGTCCAAACGCCATCAGAGGGCTCGTAGGTCGTGGGCAAAGCCTTCTAGCTCTTGCTCCAAGCGGTTGATGACGCGGCCCATCACGTTAAAGGCCAACACGGCCGGTAACGCGACGGCCAAGCCTGCGGCGGTCATCACCAAGGCTTCGCCCACAGGGCCGGCCACGCGCTCAATGGTGAGCTGGCCCGCCGTGGCAATGCCTGTGAGTGCGTGATAAATGCCCCACACCGTGCCCAGCAAGCCCACAAACGGCGCAGTAGAGCCGACTGTGGCCAGCAACACTTGCCCCGTTTGCAAACGATGGAGCACGGCATGCAAGGCGTCACGCAACACGCGCGTGCGTTGGGCGGCCACATCGCCTTGCGCACCCAGCGTGCCTGGCATGAGTTGTTGGTTGGCTTGTGCCAGCGGCAACAGCACGGCCGTGCGCTCTACGGCGCTCAAGGCTTGAATGCCTTGCTGCACATCACGCGCTTGCCAGAACGCAGCTTTGGCACTCACCACATCAACGCTCACGCGGTGCAACAACCACGCTTTATAAAAAATGACCGTCCAACTGGCTACGGACATACCCAACAACGCCAGCGCCAAAGTGGCACTGAGCGCATCACCTTGCAAAGCAGCGGAGAAGAAGTCCATGGCGATCAGCGCAGGTTCAACACGTCAAACATGTCAAACAGACCATTTTTCTTGCTTGCCAAGAAACTGGCTGCACGCAAGCTGCCTTGCGCATACGTGGCGCGGCTGGATGATTTGTGCGTGATTTCAATGCGCTCGCCAATGCCTGCGAACAACACGGTGTGATCGCCCACGATGTCGCCGCCACGGATGGTGGAGAAGCCGATGGTCGATGGGTCACGCTCGCCAGTGTGGCCATAGCGCTCGTACACGGCGCAGTCTTTGAGGTCGCGGCCAATGGCGTCGGCAATCACCTCGCCCATTTTCAAAGCGGTGCCCGAAGGCGCATCTACTTTGTGGCGGTGGTGGGCTTCGATGATTTCTATGTCGTAGCCTGTGGGCATGGCTTGCGCCGCCATTTGCAAGAGCTTCAAGGTCACGTTCACGCCCACGCTCATATTGGGCGCCATCACGATGGCAATGTCTTTGGCAGCTTCGGCGATTTCTGCTTTTTGTTCATCGGTGAAACCGGTGGTGCCGATGACCAGCTTGACGCCCAATTCTCGGCAAATCTTCAAATGTGCCAGCGTGCCTTCGGGGCGTGTGAAGTCAATCAACACTTGGCTGTTTTGCAAACCTTTGCGCACATCGGCTTCGATGTTGACACCACTGGCTTGACCCAGAAAACCCGTGGCATCGTTGCCAATGCCGGGGCTTGAGGGCACATCCAAAGCGCCCGCCAATTGGCAGGTGGGATCGTTGCGTACCGCCTCGATCAGCATGTGACCCATGCGACCGCTAGCGCCAGCAATGGCAACTTTCAAAATATCAGGAGATTGAGCCATGGTGTGTCGGCACTTTCAAAATCAACGAGCCGCTTCGAGCGGCGGGTAAGAGACAGGTGCCGCCGGCGCGGCAGCTGGAGATGCATTGACAGGCGTTGAAGACTTGGCAGGAAATTTCGCCAAATCTGCCTCGGAGGCTTTAAGTTCTGGCAACTTGGTCGGCGGACGACGGCTATCCAGCTTGGCCGCAAACTCTGCCTCAGTTGGCAACGGGTCGCCTTCAATTCGGTCCAGTGCATCGTTTTTAAAGAACACACTGAAACGCCGTTGTTGAGGCTCTGAACCTTGGCGACGAATGGTGAATGCGTAATCCCAACGGTCTGCATGAAACAGGCTGGTCACGAGGGGCGTTCCCAAAACATCGCGCACGGCTTGACGAGGCATGCCTGCACGCAAGGCTTGGACTTGTTCGCGTGAAACGAAGTTCCCTTGCACAACTTCAGGCTTGTAAATTAAGTCGCTTGTGCATGCCGTGAGCCCCACGCATGTCAACACACACGCACTCACCACCCAACGGCTGTGTTGGCGAAAAAAACTCGAGGCATTTCGACGAAGTTCAAACATGAAATAAAGGCCGAAAAGGCGATATGGCTAGGATGGGTTCATTGTAGCGGCGGGGCTGCGCCGCTGTAGTCATAAGACTTAGCCTTGCTGCATCGCACGTTGGTGGCGAGCAATGAACTCTTGGTAGGTATCCACGCCACGCAACTGCAAGATGGAGTTGCGAACAGCCGCCTCCACCAACACCGCGATGTTGCGACCGGCCACCACTTGGATGATGACCTTGCGCACAGGCACGCCCAACACGTCTTGTGTCAGAGGCTCGTGGGGCAAGCGCTCGTAATCGCGCTCCAAGGTTTCTTTGCGTACCAAATGCACGATGAGCTTGAGACGCATTTTGCGGCGTACCGCCGTCTCGCCAAAAATCGCACGGATGTCGAGCAAGCCGATGCCGCGCACTTCCAACAAGTTTTGCAGCAGCTCGGGACAACGCCCCTCCACCGTCGTTTGGTTAATGCGATACAAATCTACCGCATCGTCAGCCACCAACCCATTGCCACGAGAAATCAACTCCAAGCCCAGCTCGCTTTTACCCAAGCCAGACTCACCCGTGATCATCACGCCCAGGCCCAAAATGTCCATGAACACACCATGCATGGTGGTGCGGTCGGCAAAGTGCTTGGACAAATAGGCGCGCAACAAATCAATGACAAACGCCGCCGATTCATGCGTGGCAAACAACGGGATTTGCGCGCGTTCGCACATGGCAACCAGCGCCTCCGAAGGTTGCTGGCCATCGGCCAATACCAACATAGGGGGCTCAAGCGTCACGATTCGCGCAATGCGACGCGCGCTGTCTTCAGGGGAGGCTTTGCTGACGTAATTGGCTTCACGCTCGCCCATCACCTGCACGCGGTAAGGGTGGATGTAATTGAGATAGCCCACCAAATCGGCACCCGAACGGGCACTACGCACCGCCACTTCGTCAAAGTGACGCTCTGACGCACCTAGACCCGCAATCCATTCCCAGCGCAGTCGGCCGCGAAAAGCTTCAAACAGCACATCCGCGCTGATGACCGAAGGCCTCACGGTTGCACCGCGTTCCAGGTCGAGATGATGCGGTGAAGTTCTGCCGCGTCATCACAAGTTTTGATTTTTTCGCGCAAGCCCGTGTCACTGAGCAGCTCGGCGATTTCAGACAAGATTTCAAGATGCTTTTGTGTGGAGGCCTCAGGCACCAACAAAAAGATCAACAGGCTCACGGGTTGCTCATCTGGTGCGTCAAAGCCAATGGCTTTGTCCAGTTGAAACACAGCCGCCATGGGCGACTTCAAACCTTTGATGCGGCCATGCGGAATCGCCACACCATGCCCCAAACCCGTAGAGCCCAAACGCTCACGCGCAAACAAACTCTCAGCCACCAAAGCGCGGTTGAGGCCGTGCAGGCCCTCAAACAACAAGCCCGCCTCTTCGAAGGCGCGCTTTTTACTGGTGACCTCGACTCGCACAAGAACTTGTGCGGCAGGAAGGATGGAAGCTAGGCGATTCATGATTGAGCGCAGATTATGCACCTACAAAATAACACGGCCCAAAACGACAAAACCGCCGTATACCGGCGGTTTTGAGAAGTTTCTGCAAGATTACATCAGTCGTTTGGGGCTGGCGTGATGGTGGTTTTGCAAACGGTCTTTGTGTTTCACCACTTGACGGTCCAACTTATCCATCAGCTCGTCCACTGCGGCGTACATGTCTTCATGTGCGCTTTCGGCAAACATATCGCTGCCTTTGACGTGGATATTGCACTCTGCCTTTTGACGACCTTCTTTCTCGGTTTGGTTCTCAATGCTAAGCAGCACCTTCACGTCCACCACTTGATCGAAATGTCGGGTAATGCGGTCTAACTTGCCTTCTACGTAGGTACGTAAAGCAGGCGTTACTTCAAGATGGTGACCACTGATCGTCAAGTTCATAAAAAACCTCCATTGGTGAGTTAGCAGTTTCACTATGCGCCTAGGCTTGCAAAAAGGCAATGGGGTGGGCTCAAAATTTGCCTAAAAACACCCTACGGAAAACCCCTAGATCACTGCGATGCAGTGCGATAATCTGATCCACATCAACAGCGGAGCCATCTCCTTGGAAACCTACCCTAGTCGGTAGCTTTCGGATCGCACTGAGCCCTTAGCCGTCGCGCGAATTCGAAAGCTGCATTTCTCACCCTTCGAATTTCTGTGCCACTTGCACAAGGACAGCCATGCTCAATATCTTCACGCTGGCCAACGGTCGTCTCTTTCAAGAAGAGATCGAATCGCTGGAAGAACTCTCCAAATTCCGCCCCATCTGGGTTGACCTCGAATCGCCCACGATCGAGGAAAAACGCTGGATCAAGCAGTACTACGGCCTCTCCATCCCCGAAGACGCGATGGACGAGGACATCGAAGAGTCTGCACGCTTTTACGAAGAAGACAACGGCGAGCTGCACATTCGCAGCGACTTTTTGATCGCCCACGAAGACCAGCCCCGCACCGAACGCGTGGCGTTCATCTTGAACCAAAACAATGCCGCGCTCAAAAGCCAAGGCGTGCTGTTTTCCATTCACGACGAAGACGTGCCTGTGTTCCGCTTGCTGCGCATGCGCGCACGCCGTGCACCTGGCTTGATTGAAGACGCGAAAGACGTGTTGCTCAAACTCTTTGATGCCGATGCCGAATACTCGGCCGACACGCTCGAAGACATTTACGACCAGCTCGAAAAAGCGGGCAAGCTGGTGCTGTCCGAAGACGTGACCGACGAGTTGGCCGGTGAAGTGCTGGGCGCCATCGCCCGCCAGGAAGACTTGAACGGTCGCATCCGCCGCAACGTGATGGACACGCGCCGCGCGGTGAGCTTCATGATGCGCTCACGCATGCTCAACGCCGATCAGTTTGAAGAAGCCCGCCAAATTTTGCGTGACATTGAATCGCTCGACAACCACACGGCGTTCTTGTTCGACAAGATCAACTTCTTGATGGATGCGACCGTCGGTTTCATCAACATCAACCAGAACAAGATCATCAAGATCTTCTCGGTGGCCAGCGTCGCCTTGCTGCCGCCAACGTTGATCGCCAGCATTTACGGCATGAACTTTCAGCACATGCCTGAGCTGGACAAGACGTGGGGTTACCCAATGGCTCTGGGCCTGATGATTGCCAGCGCCTTGGTGCCCATGTGGTACTTCCGCAAACGCGGTTGGCTCAAGTAATTGAAGCAGGCAGTTGGGCCAACAAACGGTCCAACACCGCCACGCTGTAGCGGCTGGCAATGGTTTGGATGAACTTAGGAAAGTCCACATGCGCCGCATCGTCTGCACGGTCTGAAATGGTGCGCACAGCGGCCAAAGGCACGCCATAGTCGTGGCACACCTGCGCCATCGCGGCGCACTCCATCTCCACGGCCAACGCATCGGGCAACTCGCGCTGCAAGGCAACGCTCTCTGCCGTGGTGGCCACAAAACGATCGCCACTGATGACCAACCCTTCGTGTACACGTGCTTGGGTCAAGTCCAGACCCAACCAATCGCTGCGCGGCAAATGCGTCACCACGTCTTGCAAAGCGAGGGGCACCGCGTGACGCAAAGCCTCTGTCAAAACCAGGTCGGTGGGATAGCGCGTCATGCCCGTCAAAGGCACCTCGTGGCGGGGGAACAAAGGCGAGGCATCCATGTCGTGTTGCAGCAACTCGGTAGCCAGCACCACATCGCCCACATGCGCCTGCGCGGCCAAGCCGCCCGCCACACCGGTGAACACCATGCGGCTCACACCGAAACGTTCAACCAATACCGTGGCCGTGGTAGCTGCAGCCACTTTGCCAATGCGGCTAAGCACCGCCACCACCTCGTGGCCATGCCAATGACCTACCCAAAATTCGCGGCCAGCCACCACCATTTTTTGCTCGTCGGGCATACGCGCCAGCACAGCCGCTAGCTCTTCGTGCATGGCGCTGACCAGCGCGATGCAACTCATGCGGCAGTTTTTTCGCGCAACTCGCGGCGCAATACTTTGCCCACGGGTGTTTTGGGCAGCTCGGTACGAAACTCCACCACGCGCGGCATCTTGTAGCCCGTCAAGTTGTGGCGGCAGTGTTCAAGCACTTGGGTTTCAGTGAGTGCTGGATCTTTCTTGACCACCACCAACTTCACCGCTTCGCCTGAGCGCTCATCGGGAATGCCAATCACCGCGCACTCCATCACGCCGGGCATACCGGCCACCACTTCTTCCACTTCGTTGGGGTAGACGTTGAAGCCACTCACCAAAATCATGTCTTTCTTGCGGTCCACGATGCGAAAGAACCCGCGTTCATCCATCACACCCACATCGCCTGATTTGAAGAAGCCATCGGCTGTCATCACGCGGGCTGTTTCATCAGGGCGTTGCCAATAACCGGCCATCACTTGCGGGCCGCGAATGGCAATTTCACCGGGTGTACCGACGGGCACTTCGTTGCCATCGTCGTCAATGATCTTCATATCGGTGCTGGGCAAGGGCACACCAATCGCACCTGTGAACACTTGGCTGGTCACAGGGTTGCTACTGGCTGCGGGACTGGTTTCGGACAAGCCATAGGCTTCGCAAATCGGGCAACCTGTTTTTTCTAGCCACAGTTTGGCGACAGGCCCTTGCACCGCCATGCCACCACCCAAGGACACCTTCAAATGGGACCAGTCCACTTTGTCGAAATCTGGATGATTGGCCAACGCGTTGAACAAGGTATTGACTGCGGGAAAGATATGAAAACGATGCTTGGTCAACTCTTTGATCACCGCAGGCAAATCGCGCGGATTAGGAATGAGCACCGAACAACCGCCCATGCGCATGCACGACAGCAAGTTCACGTTAAACGCAAAGATGTGATACAGCGGCAAAGCACAAATGAAGGTGGGAATTTCATCTGCAGGAATACGCTTGAGCGCAGGGCCACACCATTCGGATGCCTGCAACATATTGGCAATCAAATTGCGATGCAACAACTCTGCGCCTTTGGCAACACCCGTGGTGCCACCGGTGTATTGCAGAACGGCCAAATCGTCACCATGAATTGCAGGCAAGGTCAAAGCACATCGCTCACCGAGGGCCAAGGTATCGTTGAAACGAACCGCCGTAGGCAACTCAAACGGAGGCACCATTTTTTTGATTTTGCGCACCACATGATTCACCAATGTGCCTTTGAGCCAACCCAAACGGTCGCCCATAGCGCACAGCACCACGTGTTTGATGGGGGTGCGCGCCAAGCACTCTTGCAACGTAGCGCCGAAGTTTTCGAGCACCACAATGGCTTTGGCATCCGAATCTTTGAGCTGCGCTTCTAACTCGCGTGCCGTGTACAGCGGATTGATGTTGACCACCACAAAGCCCGCCCGCAACACAGCGGCCACAGCAATCGGGTACTGCAAAACGTTGGGCAGCATGATGGCCACGCGATCACCAAACACCAAACCCAAGCTTTGCAAATAGGCCGCAAACACTTGGCTCAAACGGTCAAGCTCGTTGTAACTCAAGCCCTTACCCAAAAAACTAAACGCAGTGCGTTCACCATATTGGCGAAAGCTCTCTTGCATCAAGTCCACCAATGAGCTGTACGCGCTGGTGTCAATTTCTGCTGGCACGCCTTCTGGGTAGGCGCTTAACCATGGTTTCTGTGTCGAGTTCATGCCATTGCCTCTTGCTTGTCTTTTTTGGCTGGTAAACGCGCTGGCTTTCGCGTTTACGCTTGAATTCATGCCGCTGTCAGAGTGCCGCAAGGTTACACGACTTTGTTAGAAACTCTGGGACGGATTAACCCGAAAGATAATCGCCAAATGAATAAACGTTGGAAGCCCAGTGTCACCGTCGCCGCCATCATTGAACGCGACGGTCGTTACCTCCTGATTGAAGAGCACACGCCTGAGGGGTTGCGCCTGAACAACCCTGCGGGTCACCTCGATGCAGGCGAATCACCAGAAGACGGTTGTGCACGCGAAGCCCTCGAAGAAACCACCTACACCTTCAAGCCTAGAGAAATGGTGGGCATCTACATCTCGCGACTGTTGCGCCCTGCACGCGAAGACCGTGCCGCAGAAGATGTGACTTACTTTCGCCTCGCATTTTGCGGCGAGTTGGGTGAACAAGTGCCGGGCGCGCAACTCGACAAAGGCATCGTGCGCACCCTGTGGATGACGCCCGATGAAATTCGCGCCAACGTGCACCGCCTGCGCAGCCCGTTGGTGTTGCGCTGCATGGAAGACCACT
>Ga0228702_1000788_pt1 | contig 22655 bp, 16 predicted proteins | sample McNCre217_Aug_MG_2_FD_178018 | JGI IMG/M metagenome (GOLD analysis project Ga0228702, IMG submission 178018) | Freshwater microbial communities from McNutts Creek, Athens, Georgia, United States - 20-17_Aug_MG | ecosystem: Environmental > Aquatic > Freshwater > Creek | place: USA: Georgia...
CATTCGTCATGATGAAACCTTTCATGAGGGGCGCGAGTCTGAAAACCGCACCCCAAAAATTAAAAAATCAGTTGAATGTCTTGCCTTCGGCCACCAGGCGGGCCAGCAACGGGGCAGGCTGCCAGAAGTTGGCGTCGTCGTGCGGGTTCTTGGCAAAGCGCTTCATGGCTTCGGCCACGTTGAACAGGCCCACGGTGTCGGCGTAGTTCATGGGGCCACCGCGCCAGAACGGGAAGCCGTAGCCGGTGATGTAGACCATGTCGATGTCGCTGGCCTTGCTGGCAATGCCCTCTTCCAAGATGTGGCAAGCCTCATTGACCAGCGAATACACCAGACGCTGCACGATCTCTTCGTCGGAAATCTTGCGGGCTGTGATGCCTTGTGCGGCGCGGTGCTTCTCGATCATCTCGACCACCACGGGGCTGGGGATCGCGTCGCGCTTGCCGGCTTGGTAGTCGTACCAGCCTGCGCCGGTCTTCTGGCCGTAGCGGCCCATTTCGCACAGCAAGTCAGCGGTCTTGCTGTACTTCATGTTCGGCTTTTCCTGGTAGCGGCGCTTGCGGATCGCCCAACCAATGTCGTTGCCAGCCAAGTCGCCCATGCGGAACGGACCCATGGCAAAGCCGAATTTCTCAACGGCCTTGTCGACCTGCGCCGGGGTGCAGCCTTCTTCGATCAGGAAACCGGCCTGGCGGCTGTATTGCTCGATCATGCGGTTGCCGATGAAGCCATCGCACACGCCCGAGACCACCGAGGTTTTCTTGATCTTCTTGCCAATGGCCATCACGGTGGCCAGCACGTCTTTGCCGGTCTGGGCGCCACGCACCACTTCGAGCAGCTTCATGACGTTGGCCGGGCTGAAGAAGTGCATGCCGATCACGTCTTGCGGGCGCTTGGTGAAGCTGGCGATCTTGTTCACGTCGAGCGTGGAGGTGTTGGAGGCCAGGATCGCGCCGGGCTTCATCACTTCGTCGAGTTTCTTGAAGACGGCTTCTTTCACGCCCATTTCTTCAAACACCGCTTCAATCACCAAGTCGGCTTGGCCGATGTCGTCATAGCTCAGCGTGGTGGACAAGAGCGCCATGCGCTCGTCGTACTTCTCTTGCTTGAGCTTGCCTTTTTTGACCTGGGCTTCGTAGTTCTTGCGGATGGTGGCGATGCCACGGTCCAGCGCGTCTTGTTTCATCTCCAGAATCTTGACGGGGATGCCCGCGTTCAGGAAATTCATCGAGATGCCGCCGCCCATGGTGCCTGCACCGATCACCGCGATCGATTTGATGTCACGCTTGGGTGTGTCTTCGGGCACGTCCGGAATCTTGCTGGCTGCACGGTCGGCCATGAAGATGTGGCGCAGTGCACGGCACTCGGGCGTCATCATCAGGGCCATGAAGATTTCGCGCTCAAAGACCATGCCGTCTTCGAACTTCTTCTTGGTGGCCGCTTCGACAGCGTCCACGCATTTGCCGGGCGCGGGCAGGTTCTTGGCCATGCCCTTGACCATGTTGCGTGTGAACTGGAAATAAGCATCGCCTTGCGGGTGCTTGCAAGGCAGGTTACGCACCAGGGGCATGGGTGAGCCGTCTGCATGGGCGGCCGCGACTTTGCGGGCCAGCGCCAGGGCTTCTTCAGGCAGGCTTTCAGCCGATTGGGCCATCGCATCGAACAGCTTTTGACCGGGCAACATGGCCAGCATTTCGCTCTTGATGGCTTCGCCGCTGACGATCATGTTCAGGGCCGCCTCGACGCCGATCACGCGAGGCAGGCGCTGCGTGCCGCCTGCGCCGGGGATCAGGCCCAGCTTGACTTCAGGCAAGGCAATCGAAGTGCCAGGCGCCGCGATGCGGTAGTGGCAGCCCAGGGCCAGCTCCAGACCGCCGCCCATGGCAACGGAATGGATGGCGGCGACCACGGGCTTGGCCGAGTTTTCGCAAGCGCGGATGACGCTGAGCAAATTGGGTTCCTGGATCGCCTTGGGCGAGCCGAATTCACGGATGTCTGCGCCGCCCGAAAAGGCCTTGCCGCCGCCGGTGATGACGATGGCCTTGACGGCAGCGTCGTTGTTGGCTTTTTCCAGCCCATCGGTGATGCCGATGCGGGTGGACAAACCCAAACCGTTGACGGGCGGGTTCATCAAGGTGATGACCGCGACATCACCTTGGACTTTGTATTCAGCTGTCATTCGGATTTCCTTTGCGTGTTGGGATGCGTGGAATAAAAAAGAACGGTCGTTCGTTTTTATGGATTGTAGTGGCTGATCGGCGCCATGACAGCTCCGGGTGTCTCAACCGGGACGGCCATCACACCTCCAGCCACTCCTTGCGGATGTAGGTGTTCTGGCGGAGTTCTTCCGGCGTGCCTTCAAACACGATGCTGCCATGGCCCATGACCAGAGCGCGGTCCGAAATGTTCATCGCGATGGTGAGTTTCTGCTCGATCAACAGCACAGAAATGCCCCGGCTTTTCAGCTGCTGCAGGTACTGCCCCACCAGCTCGACGATCTTGGGTGCCAGCCCTTCGGTCGGCTCATCGATGATGATCAGGTCCGGGTCGCCCATCAAGGTGCGGCATAAGGTGAGCATTTGCTGCTCACCACCCGACAACACGCCCGCTTCGGTGTGTTCGCGCTCTTTCAGGCGCGGGAACATGGCGTACATGTCGTCAAACGACCAGCGGCTGTTCTTGGCCCCTGATTTTTGGCCCAACTGCAGGTTCTGACTGACCGTCAGCTTGGGGAAAATGTCGCGGTTTTCGGGCACATAGCCAATGCCCAGATGGGCCACCTCATAGGCTTTCTTGCCCTGAATGGCTTGGCCTTTCCAATCGATGGCGCCTTGGCAATCGACCAGGCCCATGATGGCTTTGGCCGTGGTCGAGCGGCCCGAGCCGTTGCGCCCCAGCAAGGCCACGATCTCGCCTTGGCCCACGCCAAAGCTCACGCCATGCAGCACATGGCTTTTGCCGTAATAGGCATGCAAATTGTCGACTTTGAGCATTTCAGTGACCTCCCGCCTGGCTGTCGGCCACACTGGAGCCCAGATAAGCCTCTTGTACTTTTGGATTGGCACGCACCGCCTCGGGGGTGTCGAAGGCGATCACTTCGCCATACACCACCACCGCGATCTTGTCGGCCAGACCAAACACCACGCCCATGTCGTGCTCCACCGTCAACAAGGTTTTGCCCACGGTCACCTCTTTGATGAGGTGGATGAAGCGCGAAGTCTCACTCTTGCTCATACCGGCGGTGGGCTCGTCCAACAAGATGACATCGGCGCCACCGGCAATGGTCACCCCGATCTCCAGTGCCCTTTGCTCGGCGTAGGTCAGGTTCATGGCCAGCACATCGCGCTTTTTGTCGAGGTGGATCATGTCCAGCAACTGCTCAGCGCGGGCATTGGCATCTTTCAGGCCCGAGAGGAACTTGAAGAAGGTGTACTTGTAGCCCAGGCTCCAGAGCACGGCACAGCGCAGGTTCTCGAACACACTCAGCTTGGGGAAGATGTTGGTGATCTGGAAGCTGCGCGACAGACCCATGCGGTTGATCTCGTAGGGCTTTTTGTGCTGAATGGCTTGGCCGTTCAACAAGATGTCACCGCTGGTCGGGCCAAAACGGCCGCTGATCAGGTTGAACAAGGTGGACTTGCCCGCGCCGTTGGGGCCAATCACGGCCACGCGCTCCCCGGCTTGCACCGCCAGGTTCACGCCACGGATGATTTCGGTCTTGCCGAAATTCTTGCGAACGTCTTTCAGTTCCAGTGCGTAGGTCGTACTCATACTGCAGTCTCCCGGCGCTTGATTTCTTTTTCAATTTCAGTCTGGATCTCACCCCATTCCAGCATGTACTGGCGGCGGGACAACTCGAACAGGCCCAGACCGGTCAACATCACAAAGGCGCAACCAAACCAGCTGTCCAGGCCTTTGGCGTTGAGGCCAATCCCCATGAACTTGACCGTATCGCCCAGCGCCGAATTGAGCTGCAGGTGGTAAACCATCTCGATCATGGCGCCCGCTCCGGCCAGCATGACAAAGGCGGTCAGGGCCAGGCCCAGGTAGCTGGTCCAGATCTGGCGCAGCTTGCCAAACTTGGCCACCCGCAGGTTCATCATGATCAGGCTGGCAATGCCGCCTGGGGCATACATGACCATGAACAGGAACACCAGGCCCAAGTACAACAACCAGGCCTTGGTCAGCTCGGACAGCAGCACAAAGGCGATGACCATCAAGATGGCGCCAATGATGGGGCCAAAGAAGAAGGTGGCACCGCCCAGGAAAGTGAACAGCAAATACGCCCCCGAGCGCCCTGCCCCAACCACTTCGGCGGTGACGATTTCAAAGTTGAGTGCCCCCAGGCCCCCTGCGATGCCGGCAAAAAAACCGGCAATGATGAAGGCCATGTAGCGCACGCGCTGGGTGTTGTAGCCAATGAACTCCACGCGCTCGGGGTTGTCGCGCACGGCATTCAGGATGCGGCCCAAGGGCGTTTGCGTGAAAGCAAACATCAGCGCCACACACACAAAGGTGTAGGCAGCGATCAGGTAATACACCTGGATTTGCGGTCCGTAATTGATGCCAAAGAAGGCTTGACCGGCGACTCGGTTGCCCGAGACACCAGCTTCACCCCCGAAGAACTCGGAAAACATCAGCGACATGGCAAACACCAGCTCAGCCACACCCATGGTGATCATGGCAAAAGGTGTGCCCGACTTGCGGGTGGTCACATAGCCCAGCAAGATGGCAAAGCCCATGCCCGCCAGACCGCCAATGATGGGCAGCAGACTGACCGGGATGTTGAGCTTGCCGCCACTGATGGCGTTGAGCGCATGGATAGCCATGTAGGAGCCCAGCCCCGTGTAAACGGCATGCCCGAAACTGAGCATGCCGCCCTGCCCCAAAAGCATGTTGTAGGACAGGCAGGCGATGATGGCGATGCCCATCTGGGCCAGCATGGTGGTGGACAGGTTGCTGGTGAACACCAGCGGAGCGACCAGCAGCACCACAGCGAACAAGCTCCAGATGACCCAGCGGCCGACGTTGTACGGTTTGAATTTGTAGACAGCAGCCATGGCTCAACCCTCTCGTGTGCCCAAAAGACCCTTGGGCCGGAAAATCAGGATCAGCACCAGGAACAGGTACGGCAGGATCGGCGCGACTTGCGACACCGTGAGTTTGGCAAACGTGTTGTCCTGCATGGCGGCCGAGACCGCCCAGCCCATGTCCTTGGCCAAGGCCAGGAAAGAATAATCAATGGCCACAGCGAAAGTCTGGATCACACCGATCAGCACCGACGCCAGGAACGCGCCCGACAGCGAGCCCATGCCCCCCACGACCACGACCACAAAGATGACGGAGCCCACGGTGGCCGCCATGGCCGGCTCAGTGACAAAGGTGCTGCCACCAATGACGCCCGCCAAACCTGCCAGGCCCGTGCCTGCGCCAAAGACCAGCATGAACACGCGGGGCACGTTGTGGCCCAGCGCTTCGGCCATTTCGGGGTGCGTCAAAGCGGCCTGAATGACCAGGCCAATGCGGGTGCGCGTGAGCAAGAGCCACAAGGACACCAGCATCAACAAGGCCACCAGCATCATGAAAGCCCGTGTGGCCGGAAAAGGCGAACACACCACACGGATCGCCGCATCAGCGGCATTGCACAATTCGGCAGGCGCTGCACCCCAGACCATGCTCAGGCCATTGAGCGAGTGGTTGATCAGGGTGAACGCCGAGCTGCGCAAGATTTCAGGCGGCGTGAACTCGACCGCCGTGCGACCCCACACCAGCTGAATCAACTCGAGCACCACATAAGACAGGCCAAAAGTGACCAACAATTCGGGCACATGGCCGAAGGGATGCACTTTGCGCAGTGTCACGCGCTCGAACAGTGCGCCGCAGGCCCCCACGAACAGCGGTGCCATCACCAGTGCAGGCCAAAAGCCGATCCACCCCGACAGGGTGTAACCGAAATAGGCGCCGATCATGTAAAAGCTGGCGTGCGCAAAATTGAGCACACCCATCATGCTGAAAATCAAGGTCAGCCCGGAGCTGAGCATGAAGAGCAACAGCCCGTAACTGAGGCCGTTGAGCATGGAGATGATGAAAAACTCCATAAGTACTGCTACTTTCCAGGCTGCAAACAGCCTAACTTCGTTACCGAAAGTGGGTCATGTCAACCCGAGTGATGCGGGTGGCAAGCACCCAAGAAAAAGGCCCGACAACGGATGAGGTCATCGGGCCCGTGAGCCAAAAACCAATCAGCCAGGACGCTTCATCTGGCAGCTGGTCGGTGTACTGGACACATACGATGGGAACTCCTTGACGGGCGCCAAGGTCATGCCGGTGTTTTCAGGGCTGTAGGGGTACTTCTTGTCCGCCTTTTGCCACACGGTCATGTACAGCGGCTGCTGCAACTGGTGGTCGGTCTTGCGCATTTCGACTTCACCGTTGTAGTTCTTGTACTTCAGGCCTTCCATGGCCGCAGCCACTTTGGCTGGGTCTGTCGATTTGGCTTTGGCCATGGCCTCACCCAAAGCGTTGTAGATCGAGATGACCGAACCGGTGTAGAAGTCGTCGTTGAACTTGGTCTTGAACTCGGCCATCCACTTGCCGATGTCACCACCCATGTTGTAGTGGTTGTAGGCGATCTGGTACACGCGGCCTGCACCACCTTGACCCAGCGCTGTAGGCGTGCCGGTCACGCCGGTGTAGTAGGTGTAGAACTTGCCGTTGTAGCCTGCTTCGTTGGCGGCCTTGACCAGCAGTGCCAGGTCAGAGCCCCAGTTGCCGGTGATCACGGTGTCGGCGCCAGAGGCCTTGATCTTGGCAATGTAGGGAGAGAAATCACGCACCTGGGCCAGAGGGTGCAGGTCTTCGCCCACGATCTGAATGTCTGGACGCTTGCGGGCCAGATTTTCCTTGGCGAACTTGGCGACCTGGTGGCCGTGCGAGTAGTTCTGGTTGAACAAGTAAACCTTCTTGATGTCCTTTTGCTCAGCCATGAAAGTGGTCATGGCTTCGATCTTCATCGAGGTGTCGGCATCAAAACGGAAGTGCCAGTAGCTGCACTTGCTGTTGGTGAAGTCGGGGTCCACTGCAGAGTGGTTCAGGAAAATGATTTCCTTGCCGGGGTTGCGTTCGTTGTGCTTGTTGACCGCTTCGATCAGCGCGCCGGCCACAGAGGAGCCATTGCCTTGCGTGATGTAGCGCACGCCCTGGTCCATCGCGGCCTTGAGCGCGTTCAGGCTTTCAGCTGGGCTCAATTTGTTGTCGATGCCGATGACTTCGAATTTGACGCCCGCAGGATTGGTTTTGCTGAACTTCTCGGCGAAGAACTGGAAGCTCTTGAGCTGGTTGCTGCCAACGGGGGCCATCAAACCCGACAGCGGGTCGATCCATGCGATCTTGACGGTCTCGCCTTTTTGGGCAAACGCGCCAAAGGCGCAAGTCGTCAGTGCAGTGGCAGCAATCAAGCGGGTGGTGAATTTCATTCAAAGTCTCCTGCGTTGTGAATCAGAACGGTGTCAGCGTAACCGCTGAATTTGCAAACCCGCTCGGGGTTTGCCCCTAAGCTGTATCACCCGCGCGACTTGTCTGCCGCACAGGTGAATTGATGCACATCAAAGGCCAGGCAAAACATAGTCCGCCAACTGCTCGCGCAAGCGGGTTTTGAGCATCTTGCCGGTGGCCCCCAAAGGGATCGCATCGACAAACACCACGTCATCGGGGATCTGCCATTTGGCGGTCTTGCCGTCGTAGAACTGGATCAACTCGTCACGGCTGACTTCAGCCCCCGGCTTCTTGACCACACACACAATCGGACGCTCATCCCATTTGGGGTGGCGAATGCCCACGCAGGCAGCCATGGCCACAGCGGGGTGCGCCATGGCGATGTTTTCCACATCGATCGAGCTGATCCACTCACCACCGGACTTGATCACGTCCTTGCTGCGGTCGGTGATCTGCATGAAGCCATCGGCATCGATGGTGGCCACATCACCAGTCGGGAACCAGCCATTGACCAAGGGACTGTCCCCTTCTTGCTTGAAATACGAAGCGATGACCCACGGGCCTTGCACCAGCAAGTCACCGGCGGCTTTGCCATCGTGTGGCAGCTCTTGGCCCTGTTCATCGACGATCTTCATCTCGATGCCAAAAATGCAGCGGCCCTGCTTCATGCGCAACTTCATTTGCTCGGCTTCGGGCAGGCTTTGGTGCTTGTTCTTGAGCGTGCACAAGGTGCCCAGCGGACTGAGCTCGGTCATGCCCCAGGCGTGCAGCACGTCCACGCCATAGTCTTCACGGAAAGCCGTGATCATGGCGGGTGGGCAGGCCGAGCCACCAATGACCGTGCGGTTGAGCTTGGAGAACTTCAAGCCCGCAGGCTTCATGTGGCCCAACAGCATTTGCCACACGGTGGGCACACCAGCGGCAAAGGTCACGCCTTCGGCTTCGATCAATTCGTACACCGATTTGCCATCGAGTGCCGGGCCTGGGAACACCAACTTGGCGCCCACCATGGCCGCGCTGTAAGGGATGCCCCAGGCATTGACGTGGAACATCGGCACCACCGGCAGGATCGAATCGCGCGCCGAGATGCACATGACATCGGGCAAGGCGGCAGCGTAGGCATGCAAAATCGTCGAACGGTGGCTGTAAAGCGCCCCCTTGGGGTTGCCCGTGGTGCCGCTGGTGTAGCACAGGGTGCAAGCGGTGTTTTCGTCCAGCTCGGGCCAGGTGTAGCGGTCAGGCTGCTGGCCCATCCAGGCTTCGTAGCTGACCAAGCCCGGAATGCCGGTATCGGCAGGCAATTTGTCGGCGTCGCACAGCGCCACGTACTGGCGGATCGTGGGGCACTTGGCATGCACAGCCTGCACCAAGGGCAGGAAACTCATGTCAAAGCACAGCACCTGGTCTTCGGCGTGGTTGGCAATCCAGGCGATCTGGTCGGGGTGCAGACGCGGGTTGATGGTGTGCAGCACGCGGCCCGAGCCGCTCACACCAAAGTACAACTCCAGGTGACGGTACCCGTTCCAGGCCAAGGTGGCCACGCGGCTGCCGCGTTCAATCTGCATGCCGTCGAGGGTGTTGGCCACCTGGCGCGCGCGCTTGGCGGCGGCAGCCCAGTTGTAGCGGTGGATGTCACCTTCGACTCGGCGCGAAATGATCTCGCCATCGCCATGGTGGCGCTCGGCAAATTGAATCAAGGAAGAAATCAGCAAAGATTGCTGTTGCATCAGTCCCAGCATGGGGTGTTCTCCTGTGAGTGGGTGTAAAAGTAGCGCATGAACATTGTGCACCGGCGCCAAGGCTGGGCCGAGCAGAAGTCCACGCGGACCATGAGTTCTTGTCAAGGGCGTGACAATGTGCGCATGCCCAGCCCCTCCAACCGCCTTGAATCCTCCCCATCGCCGCTGCAATGGCAGCACCGATTGACCCAACTGGGACCGCAGTTTTTCAGCCGTTTGCAGCCCACCCCCTTGGCAGCGCCCATGTGGGCGGCACGCAACCACGACCTGGCCGCGCAGCTGGGATGGACTGACGATGTGTTGAGCGATGCCCACCTGCCCGCTTTTGCAGGCAATGCGCTGCTGCCCGGGTCTGAGCCGCTGGCCACCGTCTACAGCGGCCACCAGTTTGGCCAATGGGCCGGTCAATTGGGCGATGGACGGGCCATCTGGCTTGGCGAAGCGATGTCGCTCAACGGCCCGCAGGAAATACAACTCAAAGGCGCAGGGCCGACCCCCTACTCGCGCCGGGGTGATGGCCGTGCCGTGCTGCGCTCGAGCATCCGCGAATACCTGTGCAGCGAAGCCATGCATGGCCTGGGCATCCCGACCACACGGGCTTTGTGTCTGGTCGCATCGCCCGAGCCGGTTCGGCGCGAGACATGGGAAACCGCTGCGGTGTTGACGCGCACGGCCCCCAGTTTTCTGCGCTTTGGGCATTTGGAACACTTTGCCGCCCGGGGTGATGTGGCCAGCCTGCGTGAGCTGGCCGACCACGCCATCGCCACACACCTGCCCGAATGCCATGCGCGCGCAGCACGCTGGCAGGGCAATGTCTACGCGGCCTTGCTGGATGTGGTGCAAGAGCGCACCGCTCAACTGCTGGCCCAATGGCAGGCGGTGGGCTTTTGCCACGGCGTGATGAACACCGACAACATGAGCTTGTTGGGCCTGACCATCGACTACGGGCCATTCCAGTTCATGGACGGTTTTGACCCCGGTCACATCTGCAACCACACCGACACGCAAGGCCGCTACGCCTACAGCCGCCAGCCCAACATCGCCTACTGGAACCTGTTTTGCCTGGCGCAAGCCCTGCTGCCTTTGATCGAAGACCAGGACATGACGCTGCAAGTGCTGGAAGGCTACAAAACGGGCTTTCCCCGTGCGCTGGGCGATGCCATGCGGGCCAAGCTGGGTCTGACAGGCGATTTGGCCACCGAGGATCAACGCGAAGCCGACTGGCAACTGGTCGAAGACCTGCTGCAATTGCTGGCGTCCGAGCAGGTGGACTACACGCTGTTTTGGCGCCACCTGAGCCATGCGGTGGCGTCTGGCCTGCAAGACCTGGATCGCCATGCTTCGCTCGCGATGACGAGCACCTTGTCTTCCGTTCCAATGCCCGGCACCAGCCAACCCGTCATTGCGAGCGAAGCGCGGCAATCCAGTGTGTCCAAGCACGTAATCGCTGTGCAGGACCTGTTCATCGACCGAAATCGCTGGCAAACCTGGCTCAGGCATTACCGGGCGCGACTGGGACAGGCTGACTTGGCCCAGGTCGGACAGGCCATGCAGCGGACCAACCCCAAGTTTGTATTGCGCAACCACCTGGCCGAAATCGCCATCCGCCAGGCACAAACCGGCGATTACACCGAAATCGAAACCTTGCACAACTTGCTAAAGTCCCCCTTCGACGAGCATCCAGGCTTTGAAGCCTATGCCGACTTGCCGCCCGATTGGGCCAGCCAACTGGAAATCAGCTGTTCATCATGACCCTCATCAAAACCGAACAGGCATGGCGCGACATTTTGCAAGCCAAAGGCGCTGAGCCTGCGGCCTATGCCGTGACGCGCCAAGCCGCCACCGAACGCCCTTACACCGGCAAATACGAAGCCCACTGGGCACCGGGCATTTATCGCTGTATCTGCTGTGACGCAGCCTTGTTCAAGTCCGACACCAAATTCGACGCAGGCTGCGGCTGGCCCAGCTTTTCGCAGGCCATCACCGATACCGCCATTCAGGAAAACGTGGACCGCAGCCACGGCATGACGCGGGTGGAAACGGTGTGTGCCGAATGCGGCGCTCACCTGGGCCATGTGTTTGAAGACGGCCCGGCCCCCACCGGTCTGCGTTACTGCATGAACTCGGCTTCGTTAGACTTTGAGCCTCTGTGATGAACCCTGGCCTGCGTCGTGTGACCGGGCCAAACGATTGACTTCATGAAATTCCTGATCGATTTTTTCCCGATGCTCCTGTTTTTCGGGGCTTACAAAATGGCCGACATCTACGCGGCCACAGCTGTGCTGATGGCCGCAACGGTGGTGCAAACCGCTTTGATCTACAAACTGGACGGCAAGCTGCAAACCATGCACAAGATCACCTTGGTGCTGGTGCTGGGCTTTGGCGCCTTGACTCTGGGCCTGCACGATGAGCGCTTCATCAAATGGAAGCCCACCTTGCTGTACACCGGCTTGGCTGTGGCACTGGCCATTGCCCACGGCTTTATGAAGAAAAACTTTCTGCACATGTTGCTGGGTCAGCAACTGCAGCTGCCGCACCAAGTCTGGCATCGCCTGAATATCGCCTGGATGCTGTATTGCCTGTTCATGGCCACGATCAATGGCTATGTGGCCGCCTATTTTTCGACCGAAGACTGGGTCAACTTTAAAGTCTGGGGTTATGTTTTCCCCTTGGTGTTCATCGTGGCGCAAGGCGTCTATGTGGCCCGTCACCTGCCCAAAGACCAATGAACGCCATGTCTACAGTTGCCGAACAAATCAACGTGCGCCTGACAGAACGCCTGCAGCCCACCAGCCTGAAGGTGATCGACGAAAGTGCTGCTCACGCCGGGCACGCAGGTGCCAATGCCACAGGCCAAGGCAGCCACATGCGTGTGTGCATTGCTTCACCGTTGTTTACATCGCTTTCACGCGTTCAGCGGCATCGGCTTGTGTATGATGCGCTGCAAGATTTCATCGACCAAGGCCTGCATGCCCTGGCCATTGAGCTGATCTGAACTTCCCCCCCTTATTTCATACCTGACGAACCGTCATTGAGGAAAGAATCCATGAAAAAGCAAATGCTCGGCGCCGCAACCGCCGTTTTGGCATTGATGGCCGCTCCAGCTTTCGCCCAAAACCTGGCCGTGGTCAACGGCAAGCCCGTGCCGTCCTCTCGCGTGGAAGTGCTCAAACAGCAAGTCGAACGCTCTGGCCGTCCTGTGACGCCTGAAGTTCTGGCCCAAATCAAGGAAGAGCTGGTCGCGCGCGAAATCTTCATGCAGGAAGCCAGAAAGCGCGGCCTGGATGCCACCGAAGACTACAAAAACCAGCTTGAACTGGCCCGCCAGACCATTCTGATCCGCGAATTGTTTGCCGACTTCCAGAAAAAGAACCCGGTCACCGACGCCGACATCCAGTCTGAGTACGACAAGTTCGTGGCAGCCAACGGTGGCAAGGAATACCGCGCTCGCCACATCCTGGTGGAAAAAGAAGACGAAGCCAAGGCATTGATCGCTGACATCCAAAAAGGCGCCAAGTTTGAAGACTTGGCCAAGAAAGCCTCCAAGGACCCAGGGTCTGGCGCCAACGGTGGCGATCTGGACTGGGCTGCCGCTGGCAGCTATGTGCCCGAGTTTTCAGGCGCTATGGTCAAGCTGGACAAGGGCCAGATGACCGAGACCCCCGTCAAGAGCCAGTTCGGCTACCACATCATCCGTGTGGACGATGTGCGCGAAGCCCAATTGCCCAAACTGGAAGAAGTCAAACCCCAGATCGCCCAGCAACTGCAGCAGCAAAAGCTCAGCGGTTTCCAGGAAAGCTTGCGCGCCAAAGCCAAGATCCAGTGATCCCCCACACGCAAAGCACCACAAAAGGCCTCCTCGGAGGCCTTTTTATTTGATTCAATCGTTTTGCCACTTTAAAATGAAATAAACAACAGTGGGAGTTATCACATGACCTTCAGATTCAATCACCTCGTTTTAGCCGTTGCCATGGTGATAGGGGCAGCGGGTACAGCTGCCTGGGCCCAGACGCCCAAAAACAGCGATGCGGCAACGCACGCATTCGGCGTGTCCAAACCCATTCAAGGCCGATACATCGTTGTGTTGACCGCCGATGTGCGCAACCCCGCTCAAGAAGCAGCCAATATGCTGCGGGGCACGAACGCCACCGTGCACCACACATTCAACAACGCGCTCAAGGGCTTTGCAGCTTCGATTCCAGCAGCGGCCCTGCCTGCATTGCAAAACAACCCTTTGGTGCAATCCATTGAACAAGACCAGTCGGTCAGTTTGAACCAGGCCGCGTCGCCGCAAATCGGCGCAACCTGGGGCCTGGACCGCATTGACCAGACCAGCCTGCCGCTGGACAGCCAATACAAATTCAACGGCACTGGTGCAGGCACCACCGCCTTTATCATCGATACCGGTATCCGCGCAGACCACGTGGAATTCACAGGCCGCGTCCTGCCTGGCTACAACGTGGTGGCCGATGCCAATGGCACCAATGACTGCAACGGTCACGGCACGCACGTGTCAGGTACCGTGGGCGGCAGCACGTGGGGTGTGGCCAAAGGCGTGAATCTGGTACCGGTGCGGGTGCTGGACTGCACGGGCTCGGGCACACTGAGCGGCGTCATCGCAGGCATTGATTGGGTGGCTGGCTCCACTTTGCGCCCGGCAGTGGCCAACATGTCTTTGGGCAGCGCCAAATCCAGCACCGTGAATGCCGCCGTGGCAGGCGCCTACAACAAAGGGGTCACCATGGTGGTGGCTGCAGGCAACAGCAACGCGGACGCGTGCAACTACTCACCGGCCAGTGAGCCCACGGCCATCACCGTGGGTGCCACCACCAACACGGATGCCCGTGCCTCGTATTCCAATTACGGCACTTGCCTGGATGTTTTTGCGCCGGGTACCAGCATCACATCGGCTTGGTACACAGGCACCACCGCCAGCAACACCATCAGCGGCACCTCGATGGCCAGTCCGCATGTGACAGGCGTTGCAGCGCTGGCCTTGCAAGCCAACCCCGCCGCCAGCCCAGCTCAGATTGCCAGTTTCATCACGACCTACGCCACTCCGAACAAGGTCACTTCTGCAGGAACAGGTTCACCCAACCGTTTGGTTTACTCTCTGGCCAGCAATGCCCCCGCAGCTCCGCAAACCGTCGCCATCAAAAGCCTGGCGGGCAAGTCCAGTAAAGCCGGTACGGGCTGGCGTGCTCAAGTCACCGCCACTGTGCGCGACATCAACACAAGCCTGAACGTGGCAGGCGCAACCGTTACGGGCAATTTCGTACCCGGTGGCACGCTCAGCTGCGTCACGGCCAGCACAGGCAGCTGCACCTTGACCAGCAGCACCATCAGCAAGCTGACGGCCAGCACAAGCTTCACCGTGAGCAATGTGAGCGGCAATGCCATGAGCTATGACGCCTCGCAAAATACCGTCACACAAATCAGCATCAGCAAGCCCTGACCTGTTCTTTGGCCAGTGGCCATGCCCTCAACGCGGCTTCGGCCGCGTTTTTTCATGGTCCCGCAGTTCAGCGGTCATGCCTGACAAACTTGGGCTCAAACCCGGATAATCAGGGGATGCTTTCTCATCAGCTCGAACTCCTCGCCCCCGCCCGCAACCTTGAAATTGGCCTAGAAGCCATCAACCATGGTGCAGATGCGATCTACATCGGCGGCCCTTCCTTTGGTGCACGATCAACGGCCGACAACTCGGTACAGGACATTGCCAAGCTGGTGCAATACGCCCACCGCTTTCACAGCCGCATCTTTGTCACGCTCAACACCATCTTGCGCGACGACGAACTCGAAGGCGCCCGCAAGCTCGCCTGGCAACTGTACGACGCAGGGGTGGACGCACTGATCGTGCAGGACATGGGCCTGCTGGAAATCGACTTGCCGCCCATCCAGCTGCACGCCAGCACCCAGACCGACATCCGCACGCCCGAGAAAGCGAAGTTTTTGCAAGATGCGGGTTTGAGCCAAATCGTTCTGGCCCGCGAGTTGACGCTGCCACAGATCGCGGCCATCCGCGATGCGGTAGACACCGACCGCACCGTGATCGAGTTTTTTGTGCACGGCGCATTGTGCGTGGCCTACAGCGGCCAATGCTTCATCAGCCACGCTCACACCGGACGCAGCGCCAACCGGGGCGACTGCTCGCAGGCCTGCCGCCTGCCCTACGAAGTCAAAGACGCGCAAGGCCGCATCGTGGCGCACGACAAGCATGTGCTGAGCATGAAGGACAACAACCAGAGCGAGAACCTGCGCGCCCTGGTCGATGCAGGCATCCGCAGCTTCAAGATCGAAGGCCGCTACAAGGACATGGCCTACGTGAAAAACATCACGGCCCATTACCGCAAGTTGTTTGACGAAGTGCTGACCGAGCGCCCTGAGCTGGCCCCGGCCTCGCATGGCCGCACCACCTTCAGCTTCGAGCCCGACCCCAACCAGAACTTCAACCGCGAGTTCACCGATTACTTTGTGCAAGGCCGCCAGGAAGACATCGGCGCGTTTGACACACCCAAAAACCCCGGCCAGCCCATCGGCTGGGTCAGCAAAGTCACGCCCGAGCACGTCGAGATCACCACCGACGACCCGGCCACCGAGCTGCACAACGGCGACGGGCTTTGCTATTACGACCTGCAGAAAGAACTGATCGGGCTGCAGATCAACCGCGCCGAAGCGCAAAAAACCAAGGGCGTGTGGAAGTTGTTTCCCAAAGACCCCATGGACAGCTTCAAGGATTTGCGCAAAGGCGTGCAGGTCAACCGCAACCGCGACATGAGCTGGGTGCGCACGCTGGACAAAAAATCGGCCGAGCGCCGCATGGGCGTGTGGATGCAGCTGGCTGAAAACAAGGACGGCCTGCAACTGACGCTGACCGACGAAGCCGGCCACACCGGCAGTGCCGCACTGGCCATCGCCTGGCAAGCCCCGAAAGACCCGACCCAGGCCGAAGACAAACTCAAAAGCGCCTTGGGCAAGCTGGGCGACACCCTGTTCGAGCCGCTGGACGTGCAGCTCACCCTGCCCCGCCCCTGGTTTGTGCCGCCTTCACAGCTCAATGCGCTGCGTCGCGATGCTGTGCAGGCTCTCGAAACCGCCCGAGCCCAAGGACTGCAGCGTCTGCCGCGAGCTGTTCCTGTCGAGCCACCTGCGCCCTACCCTGAAGACACCTTGACTTATCTGGCGAACGTGTTCAACCAAAAGGCCCGTGACTTTTACGCCAAGCACGGCGTGAAGGTGATCGCCGCCGCCTACGAAGCGCAAGAAGAGCTGGGCGAAGTCAGCCTGATGATCACCAAGCACTGCGTGCGCTTCAGTTTGAGCCTGTGCCCCAAGCAGGCCAAGGGCGTGACCGGCGTGCAAGGCACGGTGCGGGCCGAGCCGCTGCAACTGATCAACGGCAAAGAAAAACTCACCCTGCGCTTTGACTGCAAACCCTGCGAAATGCATGTAGTGGGCAAGATCAAAAAGTCGGTGCTCAACGCTGTGCCCGAGAGTCCTGTCCAGTTTTACAAAGCCAGGCCAGTCGTGGGTCTGCACTGATCTGGCTGTTTATTGTTACAAACTTAGGTTGTCATTTTTCGTATTTTTAGAGGTCTAATAATATCATTGCCATCTTCAATCAATCGAGATGCTTGCCATGAACGCCACACGTCTGCCTACCCGCCTTGCCCGTCTGAACGCCGCACTTGGCCTGCTGAGTATTTTGACCCTGGCAGGCTGCGCAGGCATGGGCGATGGCGCTGCCAGGCCGATTCTCTATCCCAACACCGCCTACAAAACAATGGGCGAAGCTGCTGCCAACCAACACCTGAGCCAATGCCTGAGCTTGGCTCAGTCCAGCGGCTTGCGTCCACTGGACAGCAACAATGCGGTGGCTACAGGCGCGACCATGGGCGCCACCGTAGCAGGTGTGACCGGTGCAGTCAGCGGTTTGGTCTTCGGGCATGGCGATTTGAACCAGGCCATCAAATATGGCGCGCAAAGCGCGGTGGTGGGCGCCGCAGCCGGCGGCACACGCGGCGCCATGAGCCAGCAGCCCAGCGGCACCTACCGTCAGTTTGTCCAGCGTTGCGCCAGCGAAAAAGGCCTGGACATCATCGGCTGGCAATAAAGCATTCTCCGGGATCTGAGCATCCCGGATCACGCGCTCAACCCAAGGGTTTGAGCAACTCGTTCAGATCCGCTTCGCCAAACAGGGGCTCTTTGCGCTGCACAGCGCCTTCGTACATGTCCTGCGCCAACTGGGCCTTGCGCTCCTGCAAAGCCAGCATGCGCTCTTCGATGGTGCCTTGCGCCACCAGTTTGACCACCCAGACGCTTTGCTTTTGCCCGATGCGGTGGGCGCGATCGGTGGCCTGGTTTTCCACGGCCGGGTTCCACCACGGGTCATAGTGGATCACGGTATCGGCTTGCGGCAGGTTCAGGCCCACGCCACCGGCTTTCAAGCTGATCAGGAACAAAGGCACCTGCCCACTGGTGAATTGGTCGATGATGGCGTCGCGGTTTTTGCTTTGGCCCGTGAGCTTGACCCAAGGGATGCCCAACGCGGGCAAGGCTTTCTCGATCAGGCCCAGCATTTCCGTGAACTGCGAGAACAACAAGATCTTGCGTCCTTCGGCCACCATCTCGGGCAGCATGTCCAGCAACTGCTCCAGTTTGGCCGATTGCTGCACCTGGCTGGCCGCGCTCAGTTTGAGCAGACGCGGATCACAACAAACCTGACGCAGCTTGAGCAGGGCATCCAGGATGGTGATTTGCGAGCGGCCCAGGCCCTGGGTGTGCAGCGCTTCGCGCACGGTTTTTTCCATGCCCAGGCGAATGGTTTCGTACAGATCGGCTTGCTGGCCCTGCAAAGGCACAGGCATCAGGGTTTCGATCTTGGGTGGCAATTCGCTGGCCACCAGATCTTTGGTTCGACGCAGCATAAAAGGCGTCACGCGAGCACGCAACTGAGCCAGTTTTTCGGTGCTGCCCATGCGTTCAATCGGGTTGCGAAACAACTCAGTGAAGCGCTTTTGGCTGCCCAGGAATCCAGGCATCAAGAAATGGAACTGGCTCCACAGTTCGCCCAGATGGTTTTCAATCGGTGTGCCTGAAAGACATAAGCGGTGCACAGCCGGGATCTCGGTCACCACCTGCGCCGCGTTGGTGTTGGCATTCTTGATGTTTTGCGCTTCGTCCAGCACCAGCAGGTGCCAGGGTACTTCCAGCCACATGTCGCGGTCACGCGAAAGCAAGGAATAGGCCGTGATGACCACGTCAAACGCACACAGTTCTTGCGCTGTTTCATGGCGCGACAGCCCGTGGTGTACATGGACTTTCAGACCAGGACAAAAGCGTGCCGCTTCGCGCTGCCAGTTGCCCAGCAGACTCACGGGCGCCACGATCAGGGCCGGTTGCGTCAGTCGGCCGGCGTTCTTTTCGGTCAGGATGTGGGCCAGCGTCTGCAGGGTTTTGCCCAGGCCCATGTCGTCGGCCAGGATGCCCGCCAGGCGGTGTTCACGCAAAAACTGCAACCAATTCAGACCTTGCTGCTGGTAAGGACGCAAGGTCGCTTGCAAGCCATCGGGGACCGGCACAGCGGTCAAGGCCGCCTGTCCACGCATCTGCTGCACCAGGGCCAACAAGCGGTTGGCACCTTGCCAATGGGCGTCCTCGCCCAGCGATGTGGCAGTGCGCAGCGCATCCATGCGCGACAGGCGCAAGGCATCACCATCCCAGTCGTGGCCCCGCTCACCGTGCAATTCCATCAGCATGCTCAGCCAAGGTTTGATCCGCGCCGTCGGCAAGCGCACATAACCGGGACCTTGAAGGTCTGGCAAGTACAAATGTGCAGGCAGGCCCTGAACATCGGCGGAGTGAGCCGAGCTTTTGGCCCCGGCCAGGGCTGCCAAGATGGCAGGCACCCATGGCAGGATGTTGACCCGCTGGCCATCGATGTCCATGCCCAGCGATAAATTGAACCACGGCGATGTTTCATCGAAACCATCTTCACCAGACAGGTCGATGTGGACATCGTCGGCCAGGCGCAGCCAGGTGTTCAGCCCGGCATCGGCGCGAACCTGCAGGCCAAGCTCGCGCAAGGGCTCAAAGTCGCTTTCCAGCCACTCCAGCCACAGCGCAGCGCTTTGAGATCCCGTCAGGCTGAGCGTAGCGCCTTGCGTCACATCGAAACCCAGGTCTTCCAGCGTGTCGAGAATACGCTGCTCTGCCACCAGATCGCGCAAAAGCATGCGCGCCGAGGCCCCTTTGCCCACGGCCACGCGCACCTGCGAATGCCCCCAGTGGCCCGCATGGCCGTCGTAGTCAAAACTCAATTGCGCCTGAAAAATCCCGTGGTCCATGCGCATTTGCATGGGCACAGCCGAAATGCGCAAGACCCCCACGGGTGCCACGTCACGGATCTCGGGCAGCTTTTCGATCACAGGCGGCAAAGGCAAAGGGCCCAGCCGATCGATCAATTGCTGCTGAAACTTGAGGGCCACACGCTCAGGCAACACAGGCGACTGGGTCAACAAAAGCAAGCGCTCTGCACTCAGCCCCTGGGTGTCGATTGGACCGCACAGGCTTTGCGCCGTGTCCACAAAAATCGGGGGCTCATTCAAACCGTAGACCACACCTTCATGCCCGGCTTGCATCTGCAATCGCCAGCCTGCCACCTGGTGCTCATCGGCGGGCACCGCTTGCCAGGTCCCCGTCAAAGTTAATGGCTCCTCGCGCCAGCTCAGCGGCTGCAAGGCCTTGCTGTCTTCCCACATGAGCCTGCCGGTTTCGCTGCATTTTTGCAGCAGCAACTGCGCAGCCAAACCTTGCAGCTTGACCGCACTGTGAAAGCCGTAAGAGCCGAAACTGTTGGTCGCAGGGCAGGCTTTGAACAAGTCAAAAATCCCGCGCTCGGAAGCGGCCGCGCCACGCCAGATCGGGTCATGCGCCAAAGGTTCGCTGGTGACTTTTTTGGGCTTGCCCCAGCTGCCATCACGCTTGAGGATGGCGCGTTTGATGGTCAGATGCAAAACCGGTCGTTGCCCTGTGACTTCGACCGACAGGCAATACAGAAAATGCTCAGCCGCGCTACCGGGCAAACTGAAGTTTTGCGCCACATCGGCGGTTTCCAGGCGGCCCAGCCAATCGCGCACCTGGTATTCGGCTTGCTGCAAGGCGCGCTCCTGACGCGCCAGCGCTTGCTGCTCGGTTTGCGCTCCCGCAGGTTCATCGTCGTGCGCTTCGCGCAAAGACCGCCCTTGCATGGCCACATGGATGCCCAGGGCTGCACCGTGTTTGCACATGCGGCCCACCGGGCAGCTGCAGGTCGAGCGCCAAGCTTGCAGGTTGCCGCCTTCGGACACACGCAAATGCGCCGTCACGGTGAAGGGCGAGGTCTGCAGCTCAGGCACTTGTGCCACCAGCTTCCAGCCATCGGCTTCGGGGCTCAGCTGCGCGACGATGTCATCGTTTTGCAGGTACAGCGCCGTGCCCTTGGCCCAGGCATTGGAATCAAAGTAAAAAGCCAGCTGAGACGGTGGAAACCACTGCTCAGACACTTCGGATCTCACACGCACAGACGATCAGCCCACCCATTTGCGGGCGTTTTGCCACACACGCAGCCAGGGGCTGGTGGCGCTGATGTCACCACTCGTCCAGCTCATCTGCACATTGCGGAACACGCGCTCGGGGTGCGGCATCATGGCCGTGAAGCGGCCATCCGCCGTGGTCACGGCGGTCAGGCCGCCTGCGCTGCCGTTGGGGTTGAAGGGGTATTGCTCGGTGGCCTGGCCGTGGTTGTCCACAAAGCGCATCGCGCCAATGGCCTGGGCCGCATTGCCCCGATGCTTGAAGTTGGCAAAGCCTTCGCCATGCGCCACTGCAATCGGCAGGCGGCTGCCCGCCATGCCTTGCAGGAACAGGCTGGGCGATTCGAGCACTTCGACCATGGACAGGCGGGCCTCAAAACGCTCGCTCTGGTTGGTGGTGAAGCGCGGCCAAGCTTCGGCGCCTGGAATGATGTCGGCCAATTCGGCAAACATCTGGCAGCCGTTGCACACACCCAAGCCGAAGGTGTCGGTGCGGCCAAAAAAGCCCTTGAACTGCTCGGACAGCTGCGGGTTGAAGGTGATGCTGCGCGCCCAGCCAATGCCCGCGCCCAGGGTGTCGCCGTAGCTGAACCCCCCGCAAGCGACCAGGCCTTGGAAGTCGGCCAGTTGTGCGCGGCCCGATTGCAGGTCGGTCATGTGCACATCGTGCGACTCGAAGCCCGCTTTGTGGAAGGCGTAGGCCATTTCCACATGCGAGTTGACGCCCTGCTCACGCAGGATGGCCACTTTGGGGCGCGACAAATTAAGGAACGTCGCGGCTACATTGTCGGCCGGGTCAAAGCTGAGCACCACATGCATGCCGGGGTCAGAGGCCAGGCCCGCTGCGGCGTGTTCGGCATCGGCACAGGCGGGATTGTCGCGCTGCTGGCAAATCTTCCAGCTCACGCTGTCCCAGACCTGGTGCAGGTCTTCCAGCTTGGCGACAAACACCTCTTTGGTATCGCGCCAGACGCTGAGTTCGCCCACGCCTTTGGTGATGGTCGACTGCGCAGGGCGGGTCTTGCCGATCACATGGGTGTGCTTGGACAGGCCCTGCTCGCGCAGGGTCTGCAGCACCGCGTTGCGGTCCGCCGTGCGCACTTGCAGCACCACACCCAGCTCTTCGTTGAACAGGGCTTTGAGCGTGAGTTCTTCGCGGCGGGCGCTGACCTGCCCTGCCCAGTTCTTGGCGTCGCCATGGTCGGCGCGGCTGTCAGAAATGCCGTCGCCCTCGGTCACCAGCATGTCCACATTGAGCGCCACGCCCACATGGCCGGCAAAGGCCATTTCGGCCACAGCGGCCAGCAAGCCGCCGTCGCTGCGGTCGTGGTAGGCCAGGATCTGTCCTTTAGCACGCAACTCGTTGACGGCTGCGACCAGCTGGATCAGGCTTTTCGAGTCTTCCAGATCGGGCACGCTGTCGCCAAACTGGCCCAGCACCTGACCCAACACGCTGCCGCCCATGCGGTTTTGGCCTTGGCCCAGGTCAATCAGCAGCAAGGTGGTGTCATCGGTTTGCGCGTCCAGCTGCGGCGTGAGCGTGCCGCGCACGTCGGGCAGGCTGGCAAAGGCGGTGATGATCAGGCTGACGGGCGAGGTGACTTTGTGGGTCTGTCCATCGGCTTGCCACTGCGTGCGCATCGACAAGCTGTCTTTGCCCACCGGGATGGAGATGTCGAGCGCCGGGCACAACTCCATCCCCACGGCCTTGACGGTTTCATAGAGCGCGGCGTCTTCGCCCGGCTCGCCGCAAGCGGCCATCCAGTTGGCCGACATCTTGACGCGGGGCAACTCGATGGGCGCTGCCAGCAAATTGGTGATGGCTTCGGCCACGGCCATGCGGCCAGAG
>Ga0228702_1000789_pt1 | contig 22653 bp, 16 predicted proteins | sample McNCre217_Aug_MG_2_FD_178018 | JGI IMG/M metagenome (GOLD analysis project Ga0228702, IMG submission 178018) | Freshwater microbial communities from McNutts Creek, Athens, Georgia, United States - 20-17_Aug_MG | ecosystem: Environmental > Aquatic > Freshwater > Creek | place: USA: Georgia...
GAGCCATTGCTCTGGCCACCGGGAAACCAATCGTAGGAGTTAATCACCTCCGTGCCCATGTTCACTCGGCCTTTATCGATCTCCACGCCCAAGACCCTCATCATTTTCTCGCTCACCGAAAAAATCTTTTACCCCATCTCGGTTTAGTGGTTTCTGGAGGAAACACGCTTTGTGTTAAACTCGATAAAGATGGCAGTTTAACAGTACTCGCAAGAACCGTCGATGATGCAGCTGGTGAAGCCTTTGATAAAGGTGCCAAGCTTCTCGGCCTACCCTATCCCGGAGGCGCATTGATTGAAAAATACGCACAAAACGGCCAAGCTCATTCTTTTCATTTTCCTCGAGCCGTTCCCGACCACACGGATTGGCGATTCAGTTTCTCGGGACTTAAAACTGCCCTGCGTTATCAATTAGAAAAAATGACTGATACAGAGGTAAAAAAAGCGTTATCCGATTTATGTGCGAGCTACCAAAACGCCATCTTGGGACAACTTTTGGCCAAAGTGGAAGCTATCTTAAAAGTCGAAAAATTTGCGTCTATCGGACTTTCTGGAGGCGTCGCCAACAACCTCTCACTACGTCAAAAACTCAAAGAATGTGCTCAGTCTAAGCACCTTCCCTTGCTAATCGCTAAGCCCCAACATTGCGGTGATAATGCTGGGATGATTGCCTTCACGGCATGGGCCGAACACCACTTGCCACCCCAGCAAAACATAACACCCGCCCCACAATTAACCATCGACTGCCCTTAATCACCAAGAAAACAAAAGGTAGCGAGACGATACAAATAAACCCAACCAGAAAGACCTTTGACTTCTTTTGGAATCGGGTTGCCCGACCGATAGAGATTGGCTCATTTTAGGACATGGACTGGCAGGTTAAACCTATTGCTCATACTTGTGCCGCATCTGGCCAAGAACTTAAAGTTGGCGACACCGTCGTTTGCTTCGTTTACAAAACTCAAGAAGGAACAATCGAACGTCGTGATGTCTTAAAAGATAACGCCGAAAATTTTAAAACCGACGGCTTACTCCTAGGTCGTTGGACCCGCGAAGTTAAAGAGCGAGGCGAAGAAGAAAAAGCTCTCCGCGCCCAGTTACTCGCTTCACGCGAAGAATTTTTCCTGTCCCTCTTCGATGACCCGCAAGACCCAACTGGTGATAAGGCATTACTTAAACATATTTTAGCGATGTTACTTGAGCGCAAACGAATCGTTCGTGCCACGGGGCCAGCAGAAAATGGTTTCATTCCTTACCAGCATGCAGAAACGAAACAAATTCTCCTGATTCCAGCCCTCGATTTACAGCCGAGCCATATTCAACAAGTCAGCCAGTCTCTAGAACTTCTCGTGGGATAACTTTATGAATAAAATCTTTCTCTCCATCCTCGGTAGCAGTCTTTTTCTTTTTACTGGCTGCGAAACCAATAAAGTCACACACATCACCTCTATTTTCATCGAGGCTCCAGCCTCGGCGAGTCAAAGTATGCAGCGCACGGTAACCCTTCCCGTCAGCGGCATTTCCATTCCTGTCATGACCAAAGAACTCACTTTGGCCGAGGATTTGCTCAATACCGAAGTTGTGGAAATCGGGGAACCAGGTCTTCGTTTAGTGTGTTTACTTGTCCAAGTTGACCGCAAAGCAGCAAAAAACATCATGGAGGTTTCTCGTCACGCTAAAGGGAAAAGTTTTGTTCTCGTAGTGAACGACCAAGCCGTGGGCATTATGCCAATCAGCGAACCCGTGGTAGACGGTAATCTCTTTTTCACGGTTGAGCAAAAAGGAAAGACAAACAAGCAGGCTGCTTTGGATTTAAGCAAAGATCTCAACACATCCATTTTAGCGATTCGTAAGCTACAAGAATAAACGTGAGGTACTATTGGTGCACTTTAATATGGCTGGGCGGATGGTGTGCTCCGCTTTTCGCCACGGAAGTAGTCTGGCCAACCTCCATGAATCGTCAGACGATTCAGTCCTTCGAGGATTTCATTCAACCCACCGTCTCTGGGAAAATTTCATCGGGCACTTTTGGTATGGTTCGCGAAGACGGAAAACGATTTCACGAGGGGTTAGACATTCGCCCCTCTCGAGTTTTTGCCAATGGTGAGGCAGCCGATCGTATCTTCTCTGCCATGGCTGGAAAAGTCGCCTATCTCAATCACGGGACAAACGGGCCCTATGGAAAATACATCATCCTCGTCCACCCTGAGGCCGAAATCGAGGTCTACACACTCTACGCTCACCTCGCCACCATTGATAAAAATCTTCGCGTCGGAGACCCTTTGCCTCGAGGGAAAGCCATCGCCTTGATGGGACGATCTTCAACTCCCGATAATCCCATGCCTCTAGAGCGTTCACATTTACATTTTGAAGTGGGGCTAAGGCTGTCTGATTCTTTTAATCGTTGGTACAATAAGAAAAATGACCCTCTAAAAAACCCTAATCGTCACGGCGTTTGGAATGGGCAAAACCTTGTTGGTTTCGACCCCTCTTACATTCTTAAAAGCACACGAGTCAACTTACTCGAAGTCGTACATAATCTACCCACTGCTCTCGCGGTCGTGATGCGCACTCAAACGGCCCCTGATTTTGTTTATCGCTATCCTGGCCTAACGAATGGCGAAGCAAGTACGGCTGCCGGATGGTACATCGAATTTACATGGCATGGTTTGCCCAAACACTGGACGGCCTTACCAGCTGACAGTAAACAGTTACCATCGAATGGTTACAAAATTGTAAAAATTAATCCCCAGATGCGCGATCTTATGATTCAGCGACAAATGTTGGCAAGCGATGGAAAAAAACCTGGAGAAATTCTCATCCAAAATTTGGAAATACTTCTTTCTAACTCGAGATAACTAATTTAAGTCGGGACTCGAAGGAGAATCGCAAACCAAACGCCAATCTGGCCGATGAATGGCGAGTAAAGTCTTCCAAAAATCTCTTTCTTCAAGATGCGCTACTTCGCGGGTAAAGGGACAAACTAACCAGGCATTTAATCGTAATTCATTCTCTAATTGCCCAGGGGACCAACCCGCATAACCAACAAAAGCAAAGAGTTGGTAAAGGCCCTCTTTCGCTAAATCAGCTGCTTCTTCACGACTGATTCCATAGCGAATGGAAGCTGGACCTCGGGCAGGAAATTTCCACCCACCAAAAGCCATCCGATTAGTGCTCACTGGACCACCAAGATGAAGGGGCAACCCAGCTAAAGGTCCTTCAGAAAAATCGGATTGAGATTGGGCTAAGGTCCGTCGACAAGGCCGATTAAGAATAACGCCCATCGCACCTTCTTTTTCAGAATGGGCATGCAAGAGAACAACCGTTTCCGAAAAAGATTCCTCCTTTTGCAAGGGATGTGAAACTAAAAGCTTTCCCGCAAAAGACGGAGATTTCCCCTTCATAGATCCTCTAATTTTTTTACCAGGACTCCCGCTTGAGTAAATAATTCAGATACCAGAGGATCATTTTTATAATCATGGCGGTAACGAATTTCTGTGACTCCTGCCGAAGCCAAAATTTTGGCACAATTCACACAAGGAAAATGCGTCACAAAACAAATCGTGCCTTGTAAAGAAACTCCCCGCTTAGCTGCATCTGCGACAGCATTTTGTTCCGCGTGCACCGTGGCTTGCTCGTGGCCATCACGCACCTGAGAATCATGCGGTGCACCAGGAAGAAACCCATTATACCCCGCAGCCACAATGCGATTAGGATGACGTCCTGTGGAAACCACCACACAGCCAACGTGGAGACGTTCGCAACTTGAACGCGAACTCACCAAAACAGCTGTTGCCATAAAATACTCATCCCAAGACGGACGTTTTCCTCCTTGGACAAGGGCCTCTAATTGACCAGCGAGTGAAGCGGGCGTTTTCATCTCAGAAAAGACCCTCCGCAAGAGACCCAACCGAGGCAAGCGACAGTTACACACAACACCCCCGCCATCAGCAGTAACACCGCCGACTGAGTTAAAAATGGAATAAAATCAGCAGGTTTTTGAGCAGCACGAAAACCCCGATTTTGCCAAAGACCCCAAGGCAAAAGAACCCAGAGTGCCCAACCAAAAACGAAACTTAAACAGGCCAAGCCTAATAAAATATTAGATAAATGAGCCATTTTAGCGAATCCACGTCCCCAAAGAACAACGGTGGTTCGTTTACCTGCCTCCTGATCCACCTCTTTATCGCGCGCATTGTTCGAGAGTAAAATGTTGTCGGCCAAAAATCCGATACCCAGGCCAGCCAACAACGCTGGCTGCCAAGGAGTATCAGCCAACAAGGCTCCACTCGAATAATTTTGCATAGCGTAAGTAGTCAATGCCGTCGCCTGTAAGCCAAAACAAGTAATCACAAACAAGTCGCCCAATCCCCAGTAAGCCAAAGGGAAAGGCCCAAGCGTATATCCCAATGCAAAAAGCAAAGCGAGAATCGCAGGAATAAATAAAATGGGATGATTCAACCCCAAAGGCAGTCCCGCTAAAAAAGCAAAGAGGCAGGCAAGACCGATGCCGATTTTCATCTGACGCGGAGAAATCAATCCTGTTACCACTGCGCGTATCGGACCCACCCGACGCAAGGAATCAGCCCCGCGTTGAGCATCACCCAAATCATTGGCAAAATTACTCGCCACCTGTGCTCCAAAAGCAAAAAGCAAACAAGAGGTAAAAGCGATGAGGTGTTCTTGCGTCGTACCCTGCGAAACATTCCCATAAACCTTCCAAACCGAAGCCCCCACAGCCACAGGGACAACCGCTGCAACCAAGGTCTTAGGACGACACGCATCAATCCAAACTTTCATCGAAAGCATCTTGATACTGTGTCAGTAAATTCAAATTTCGAAAACAAAAAAGCCCCTTTTCGGGGCTTTTGTCACCAAACGTAAGATGCTTTAGTAAGGCAGAGGGAAACGCGCGCAAAGGCTTGAGGCTATGGATTTAGCTTCCTCAATCTTGGCAGGATTTTGCGGATCAGAAAGCACGATGGATATCGCTTTCGCAATTTCAGCCATCTCCGCCTCCTTCATTCCTCGAGAAGTAACGGCGGGAGTACCAACGCGAATGCCACTCGCTTGGAATGGACTGCGCGTTTCATCAGGAACGGTATTTTTATTGGTGGTAATATGCGCGGCATCGAGAGCCAACTGCGCATCTTTCCCAGTAACATTGGGATGGCTCTTCCGTAGATCGAGCAAACTGAGGTGGTTATCCGTGCCACCGCTGATTAAATGAAAACCGAGCTTCACTAAAGCATCCGCTAAAGCTTTGGAATTGGCGACCACTTGTCGTGCGTACTCTTTAAACTCGGGCGTTGCACACTGACCAAAACAAACCGCTTTCGCCGCAATCACATGCTCCAAGGGACCACCCTGCGTGCCAGGGAAAACTGCCGAATCAATAGCCTTGGCGTGTTCTGCTTTGCAAAGAATCAAGCCTCCACGAGGTCCGCGTAGGGTTTTATGGGTAGTTGTCGTAACAAAATCTGCATGTGGGATAGGTGAAGGATGGACCCCCGCTGCCACAAGCCCAGCGATGTGAGCAATATCAGCTAAAAGTAGGGCGCCATTTTCCCGAGCAATTTTACCGAAACGCTCGAAATCAATGGTTCGAGCATAGGCCGAAGCACCGACCGTAATCATCTTGGGTTTTTCTGAGGCAGCCATCTTAGCGACCTCATCATAATTAATCCGACCATCTGCCCCGACTCCATAGTGCACTACTGAGTAAAGTTTACCGGAAAAATTAGCCGAGTTGCCGTGCGTCAAATGGCCACCATGGGAAAGATTCATGGTTAAAATCTTATCCCCGGGCTTAATCGTGGCCAAATAGACTGCTGCATTAGCCTGACTACCCGAGTGTGGCTGAACATTGGCATGATCAGCACCAAACAAGGCTTTGGCTCGATCAATCGCGAGTTGCTCCACCTTATCAACCTCTTCACAGCCTCCATACCAGCGCTTACCTGGATAACCTTCTGCATACTTATTCGTGAGAACGCTGCCCTGTGCCTCCATCACGGCAGGAAGAGTAAAATTCTCCGAGGCAATTAACTCGATATGCGTCTGCTGACGTTTTAATTCAGCCTTAATAAGTGTATCGATAGCGGGATCGAGTTGGGCGAGGGGGATACGGCTGATAGCGGTCATGATTCGTAATCGTTAAAGGGCAATGTGAGGCGGGACTCGAGGCAAACGAAAAGAAATGATTATTTTTTAGGCTCAATTTTAGCCACTCGGTTTTCATGCCTTCCCCCCTCAAATTGGGCCTTTAAAAAAGCCTCTGTACAGGCGAGAGCCAAGGGGGCATCGACATATTTTGCCCCAAAACAAAGCACATTAGCGTCATTATGGCGGCGACTCAATTCAGCTGCATCGACGTTATTCACAAGGGCCGCACGAATGCCCTCCACCTTGTTAGCTGCAATCGAGATACCAATGCCCGTCGTACAAACCAAAATACCGAATCGTGCTCGTCCCGCGTTCACATCCGCAGCCACGGCTTGAGCATAATCTGGATAGTCGCATGAAGCGGAGGTCTCAGTCCCCCGATCCAAAATGGTATAACCTTTGGCCTTCAAAGCTGCCATCAATTCACGTCGGAGAGCGAGCCCACCGTGATCACTACCAAAAGAAAGAGTTAGGGGTGTAGTCATGATAATAAATTCTTTTTCAAAAATTCAACAATCCCAGGAATGGCTTCAATCATGGAATCGCGACATTCTTCATAGTCGCGATAACTTCCGCCAAAAGGATCAGGAACCGCACGTATTTGGGTCTCAGGCAAGACATCGCGTAAAAGCATGACGTGCTTAGGTAAACGATGAAACCTTTGTCGAAGAGCATCGAGGTGAGACTCCGTCATACCAAAAATAACATAACTTGAATCAACGTCAGCCTGCGTGATACCTCGACTGCGATGGCGCTGAAGATCCAACCCAATTCTTTGCATAGCTTTGATTGAATGAAGCGAAGCTCCATTTCCAGAAGTCGCAGCCAGCCCCAAGGAAACCACTTTTAGTTTCTCCAACCCTCCACCAGTTTTTTGTAAAGCTGCACGCAATAACGCTTCAGCCATAGGACTACGACAGGTATTGCCTGTGCAGACAAATGTCACGGTATCGCGCCCCTCGAGCATAAACAAACCATTGCTCAAACATGACGGACGTTCAACCCGTAATCAAAGAGCAGAATCACGTTTTAACTGGCGGTAGCCGATATCACGTCGGTAATGACAGCCCTCAAATCGAATCTTAGGCACAACGGAATAGGCTTTTTTCACAGCCTCTTGCAAAGTCGCCCCGTGGGCTACCACGCCCAAGACACGGCCACCAGAGGTCACCACACGGCCATCGGCAAGTTTTTGTGTTCCACTATGCACGATATCAACTCCCGGTGGTAAATCCTTGGGAAACTCAATAACATCGCCTTTACGAATCTCGCCTGGATACCCTCCAGCAGCAAGTACGACGATAATCGTGGACCCTGCACGCAACTTAACACTGGAGGACTTAAATGTCCCTGCAGCGATAGCCTCCATGATTTCAATGGGGTCGGTCTCCAACATCGGCATCAAGACCTGACACTCTGGATCACCGAAACGTACATTAAACTCCACCACTCGAGGGCCTGTTGAAGTTACCATGATACCGACGTAAAGAGTCCCTCGATAATCAATCCCATCAGCCTTAAGTCCGCGCAAAGTGGGAACGATAATTTCTTCACGCAAACGCCGTTCGACTTCAGGAGTGACAACCGTTGTCGGTGCATACGCACCCATCCCGCCTGTGTTTAAACCTGTATCGCCCTCGCCAACACGCTTATGATCCTGACTAGGGGGCAACATTAAGTACTCTTCGCCACAGACCATTAACATAATCGAAGCCTCTTCGCCCTGCATAAATTCTTCGATAATCACCTCATCGCCCGAAGAACCAAAAATTTTCGTTTCCATCATCGAGCGTAGAGCCTCTTCTGCCTCAGCGTGAGTTGTGGCGATAACCACACCCTTTCCTGCAGCTAAACCAGAAGCTTTAATGACAATAGGCAAAGACTGTTTCCGCACGTAGGCGATAGCCGAATCTAATTGGCGAAAAGTTTCTGCGGCGGCGGTCGGAATTCGATGTCGAAAAAGAAAATCTTTACTGAAGGCTTTACTCGCTTCGAGTTTCGCACCCGCTGCTAAAGGACCATAAGCAGGGATACCTGCAGCTTCTAAAGCATCAACCACCCCCTGCGCTAAAGGCACCTCTGGACCAACAATCACAAAATGTGACCCTGTTCGTCGGACGAGTTCAACGACTTCAGTAGGCTTACTTAAATCCACAGGTAAGCATTCAGCTTCCATCGCCATCCCGCCATTGCCAGGAGCGACACATACCTGGGAGACTCGAGGACTGCGTAAACAAACTTTGAGTAAAGCATGCTCACGACCGCCAGAACCAAGAATAAGTACTTTGATTTTTCCTTGGGTAACCATGACCCTATTTGTGGGATTCTAATACGGAATGGGAACACAAAACAGGAAAAGACCTAAAACTTAGGTCTTCCTGCTTAAAATGGTGCTCAGGCCGGGACTTGAACCCGGACACCTTACGGCACATGAACCTCAATCATGCGTGTCTGCCATTCCACCACCTGAGCGATAAAAGGGAAAGTGGACGCTGGAACACCTTACGATAGGTGCAAGAAAAAAGCGCTAACGCCAACGCTTGCCAAAGTGGGTATCTTTCCCAACTCTCCAACCGCAATGTCTCCCGATTCGGCCGAGTCTAACCCATCTGAAAAAGATTCTCCTAAGCCTTTAGACCTTAGTTTTTTGGGTCTAGGCCCCTCCTGGGTATCAGGCCCTGCCGAGAATGTTAGCTCGGGACGTCGCGAAAATCGCGACAAAGGGCATCGCCGAATTCATCAACACGATGACCAACGTCGACCCCCACGTCGACCGGAAGGCAAGCCAAGTCCATCCGATCGGCAGGCTCGCCATCACGGAAGAGGAACCTCGCGTGAAGAACGATTCTCTCACTCGCCAAGACAGGAAGAAAACTTCGCCCACTCTCCAGTCGTTAGTGTGGGATTCTTCCCTGATGATGCCAAGTTTGAGGTGTTGGGTGAGGCGATGAAGAAAAGTCTCATCACTTATGAGCTCTTCAGCATCGCTCAATTAATTTTAGATAAAGAGGACCGTCTCTCCATTCTAATCAAGCCCGTACAAGCGGATAAAAATCCCGAGGCAACCTTGTCCTTATCGGTACCTGATGGCCTACCCTTTTTGACGGAGGCTGAAGCGGTAAACCATGTCATGTCACGTCACCTCGATAAGTTTTTCGATACAGTTGAAGTCGATATCGAGGCACCAAAGGGAAGTTTCTCGATGGTCGCAAGATGCCCAAAGTCTGGATCCATTCTCGGCGCTCCCACTCATCACCATTACCAGAAAAATCTTCGAGAGCACCACGCTCGCTACTTCCCCAATGTTCCTTTCGAGCGCTTTAAAGCTGGGCTTGAAATGGTGCGCGACCAAGAAGCCATTGATCAATGGGTTAAATCGATGTCCAAACGCCTCGAATATGCACCCAAAGACCGAAAAGAAGGTGAACCAGAACGCCTCGAATCAATCGATGCCGCTCGTGGCTTTTTATTGGCTTTTCGACGCGATGCGACGGTTATCACCCGACCACAAGTACGTTTCCCAGGACGTCTGCTAGCCGAAATGCCCCCTGGTCCTTTACGTGACTCCATTCGCCACGCCCTAGAACTCCAACGTCGATTCCCCCTTGATACGGCCAATGGTATCCGCGGTCGACTACGCAAAGAAGGCTTCCACCTCTACAAAAAAGGATCAAAAGGCATTACTTACGCCTGTGGCGTGAGAAGAAAATGTCGCGATCCAAAGTCTACCTTCAGTGATTCCATGCAGAAGATTTTAGACTGTCTCGACAAAACCTCAGGCCAACAAAGTAAGGATGTTGTTGCTCAAGTGGCAGGCGAAGGGGCCGATGATGCAGCCAAATCGAAGGTTCTAGCCGATCTTAACTTCCTCATTACCGAAGGGTATATTGCAAAGTTACACGACGGACGTCTTTTCGCACAGCCTATTTTAAGTTCTCAGGCAAAGGCCAAGGAAGAGGCAGAAAACGAAGATTCGTCAGAAGAGACTAAATAGTTTTGGGTCTTGGAGATAAAAGGAGTAGCGAAACTATTTCCAATTATCCGCAATCCAAGGCGTTGGTAAAACACGTCGGTACCACTTACCGCTTCGACCCACTAAAGCATCGGGTGGGTTAGGCACTCCATGGAAAACAATAATCTTGGCACCCTCAGGAATGCTTGGCGTCTGGAATAAAGAGAATGGGAAATACTTTACACAGTGACGCTTAAAACTGCGACACCAAGATTCAGGCCAGTAGCTAACTTTACCCTGTCGATTCAAATAGGCTGTAAGAAACTCCTGCTCATTGCGATGTCGCTTCCGCACTTCATCGAGATTTTCACGAAAGTACTCCAAAACGTCAGGGTGCTCTCCAGCCGTCCATCGATAGACTGAAGAATTCCCTGTATAGTGACCTTTTTGCCAGTCACGAATAATCAAAAACTCTCCGGGTTGCTCAAAGAAACTATCGATGTTGGAGACAATCACGATATCGATATCGAGAAACAAAACTTTCCCTTTTAGCTCCGGCCCACCAGACGCAACGAGATCGGGAGAAAAGGAAACCAATTTTGTCCAACCTCTTTCGGGAGCACCCGCTGGAAGTTTTAAACTTGGAATAGGAAAAGTCTCTATCCCCTCATTCAATCCGTCTCGATTATCAGTGAGGCAAATAAAGCGATGCGGTATTGTCAGATGTCGCTTCACCATCGAGTGCAGTCGATTGACATACTCGGGGCCGTACTTTGTGCCCCACTTCATACAAATCACAGTTGCCATAACGGTCATGCTGTAAAACCAACTGCCCGCCTCCAGCCCAAACCTAAAAGAAAGAGCACAGGTACTAGACCTGTGCTCTTTAAATTCGAACGAGAGAGTTACCCAGAAAGGATTATCGAGTCGTTACCACAGCCGCATTAGAGGAAACAACCTCGCCTGGCGGACGAATGCCAGAAACCGTATAATAGAGTTTCACGCCACTCTTCAACATGTTGTTAGTAAATTGAAGGCCTCTAACACCCGTTGCCACGGTAGTGTAAGGTCCATTTGGCGATGTGGCTCGGCGAATAGTATACGATGTAACACCCGATTGTTGCGTCCAAGTCAAAGTGACAGATCCTCGACTATTTGAGACAGCCTTTAAGAAATCAGCTTGGCTGGCTGCCGTTGTAAAGGTGCCAGAGAGAGAGGCCGATTTACCAGCACTATTGAAAGCATGAACCCGATAATAGTAGACGATATTGGGAGATGTTGAAATATCGGAAAAAGTAGCAACATTGGATCCTAACGTTGCCACTGTCGCAAAATTAACATTATCCGATGAACGCTCCACACGGAATCCAGTCTCATCTGTTGCAGCATCAGTCCACGTAAGAACAACAGGCAAGTTAGCTCCTGACTGGCTGATTGCCAAAGGACCTACAGGGGCGCTGGGAGGGACAGAGGCTACCGCTGGACGTTCAAAAGCCCCAACATCAAACGACCCAGATTGAGGTAACGATGATCCATAGAAGTCGGTCAGATTAGTAATGGTATAACCAAAAAATGATAAACTGAGTCCGTTATTGATAAGAGGAGAACTGGAGTGGAGCTTAAAGGCGGTAATACCAGAAACATCGCGCATGCTATTTGATGTATAAACAGCAGCTAAAGGCCGAGTGTCATTAAACATTGGGTTAACAACAGAACCAACTGGAACCCCATTTAAGAGCTCTTGACTCTGTGCTGAGCGCCAAGCATCCAACGAAGAAAACCCAGCCAAATTAACTGCACCACCCGTCCAATAGTTGTTTCCTTGGAAGAGGCACTGCCCAACACTAGGAGTAACAGCAATATTATTAGGAGCAGGATTACTACTCGTGAAACGTATGAGAGGGTTGGAGGGCGCAGTCACGAAAATGTTGTTACGCATCGTGATGCCAACCAAGGTGCCAAAGTTCAACCACACGGGCGAAGCATCGATTGAAAGAATCGTATTATTATAAAAATGGCTATCGCTCAGATAGCGATTGGGGCTAGGAGAAAAGAGGTGAATGGCACCCTGCTGTCTTCCTTTAGCATCGTTATAACTAATACTGTAGCGCACGACGTTACCCGATTGTGGATTGCCAGAAGTATCAGTCGAGGAACCTGCGCCAATAATGGCATAACCCGCACCCAAATTATCGCGAGTGTAGCAATTTTCAATGGTGGTTGAATAGGTCGAATCCAAGGCAAAACCAGCTCCGTCCTTGTAAGCAGCGTTAAAAATATTACCCGAGTTACTATAGGACTCGCAGTTCTTGAATGTGATATTGCCTCCGCCAAAGATATAAAATCCAGCCTGACCCTTGGATCCAAAGTTAGAACCGTTACCGTATGCTTTACAGTAGTTAAAAGTAGAATTCACAACTCCATAATCGAAGTAAACCCCAGCGCCTGCACCCGTGTTATTGTTAAAATTATTATAGAAAGACGAATCATTGACAGTTAAGTTAGTCAGGAAATTAGAGAAATTGGAGAGCGAAACGCTTCCACTCGTCGTTAAACTCGTTCCAGCAGTGTAGGTGAAAGTATTATTTCCAGAAACTGAAGCGACCGTGTAAGTACCATCAACCCCGGTACCGCTCGTTATGTCGACAGCAATAGAATCGCCCACACTCAGACCGTGAGCTGTAGCCGTGACGGTAACGGTTGTTCCTGTTTGCGTGTAATTGCCAGAAAGGAAATTAATGTCTTTCTTAGCCCACAGACCAGTATTGCTGTTATTGAAAAACTCGCAGCGATTAAATGTAATATTACGGATACTACCTGGGCTTAAACCAGGCGATTCAAGCTTCACTCCATTGAGAGAGTCTGAAACAGAAACATTTGTTAGGACAATATCCTCACAACCGTTAGCTGTTTTAGTCGAAATAATGATGCCAGCTGTAAGCCATGCTGGCGTTGTTGTACGGCCAAGACCAGCAACTTTGATATTACTGATGCGAACATACTTCGTATCATACATGCCAATTCCTGCCCAAGCCGCTGCACGGATGATTGCTGGATTAGCGGGATCACTGGTTACGGTAACAGGGTTTGTAGAAGTACCACTCGCAGGATAAAGCGACTCAGTAAAAGTCGCACCAGGCTCAAGGTAAAGTGTATCTCCCGCAACAACACGATTAGGATTGGCAGGAGCCGTTGCTTTGAAGGCCCATGCAAAAGTCTTCCATGGTCTAGCTTGAGTACCATCTCCCGTGGTGTCATTACCATTAGGACTTACATAACGAGTCGCCGCAAAGGCAGACTGAGCAACCAAGAAAACTATCGTAAGAATAGCGAAGAGTGACTTGGTAAACAAACGGTGGAGCTTCATAAAAAGTTAATCAATAGGATGATCAAGCGATGGATGTTCGCGTCGAGCCATCAACATAAGACAGAAATGGCACAATACCACAAAAATGTGTAAAAATGACCCCTCAAAACCCCTCAAAAAATAAACCACGCCATCCCTAGGGGGTGGCGTGGTTTAGGAGCTTAAATCAAGGATTTATTTAACCGTAGCACTAACTTCATGGCGATTAATGAGAATAAGTCCTACCTTTATCGAGTTAGGACTTTCTCCCCCAGCATTCACAGCTGAAACCACATAGAAATAGGTGCTCCGGGATATTAATCCAGTATTGGTAAATGAAGTACCTGTTACCGTGGCAATGGTAGTAGGGACACCTGCTGATGTTAGGGCACGCTTAACATTGTAACTAGTTGCACCTGGCGAAGCAACCCAGGTTAAGGCAATCTGCTTCGTGCCAGCAACAGCCTTGAGACCTGTTGGTGCAGCAGGAGCTACAATACTCTGAGTCTTACCCGAAGTGATAGCCCAAGCCGAATTACCAACATTATTATAAGCACGAACACGATAGAAGTAAGTGGTATTCGCAGTTAAGCCAGTATTGATGTAAGAGGTAATATTAGCACCAACTGTCACCAAAGGTAAGTAATTCACCCCATCAGTGGAGCGCTCGATATTAAATCCACTCTCGTCAGTGGATCCATCAACCCAAGAAAGCTGCAATGAGTTGGAGGTGATATTCGAAATACTGGGAGCAATCGGAGCACCAGGAGGTGTCGAGGTCACCGTGTAATACTCCATCGCACCAACATCATACGCACCAGCTTGAGGTAAGGCAGTGCCGTAGAAATCTTGCACACCTGGGTTGATAGCAAAAAGAGCGGATAGATTTAATCCGGCGTTAATCATCGGAGAAACACCTTGGAGTTTATAAGCATCAAGGGTGAAGAATTTAGAGGGATCATTTATAGCAATTCCACCGCCTGGGAGTGTAAGCATCGGATCCACATTAAAACCTACGTCTGTTAAACCGTTCTTCTCTTGCCCCCTGCCTGAACGCCATGCCGCCAGAGATGTATAACCAGCAATATTAAGAGGGAATCCAGTCGACCAATAGTTATTACCCTGGAATTGACACTGGGCTGTTGTCGGAGCTGTGGTTTGCACCTGATACTTAATGATAGGATGACCATTGGTGGTCACAAAAATATTATTTCGCACTTTCACGCCCGACATCGATGCAAAATCATAAAACCAAACCGCTGGGCTTAAGTTAGAATAAATGGTATTATTGTAGACATGGCTATTGGTGAGAGGAGCAATGGTACCTGGAGAGTAAAAGTGCAATCCACCCATCTTACCTCCGTAACCATCATTTTGGCTGATATTATAACGAATAATATTGCCCGACCATTTATTGAGAACGCCATCCGTGCTTAAGAGGAAACCTGCACCATAATTGTCATGTGAATAATTATACTGCATGACAGAGTCGTATGTACCGAGGTCAAAGTCAAAGCCGTCGCCATCTTGGTATTTAGCCTTATTGCCGTAAGCTTCGCAGAATTGAACAGTCACATTGCCACTATCCCAAACCATGAAGCCGACTGGACCTTCACTGGCATTACCAGCACCACCATTGTTCGCAGCAATACAACGCTCAATTAAACCACCTACGACAGAACCCATTGAAACTCCGCTTCCAGAATTTTTTGCGGAAAGGGGATCGCCGTAGTTATCATGAAACTTCGAGGCACGAATCGTGATATTTTTAAGAGCACCTCGCACCGAAGCCCAGGTTAATAAACCTTGGTCTAGGTTGTGACGTACGATGCAATTTTCCATCAAGATTCCATCAAAACCATAGGCAGCATTGATCGCGCTATAACCCATGTAAACAACACCGAGATAAAACTCTGACACCTCGAGGTTGTTTAAAGTAATTCCAGCATAGCTACCATTATCAGCATAAATATTAAGGCCTGCCTTCTTCGTCAGACTTCGGCCAACGCCCGTAATCTTCAAGTTGCTGAGGGTGATGTAACCCGCATTGTAAATCATCAAACCATCCTTGGTTGCCAGAGATTGCTTAATGGTGGCACGGTTAACGGGATCAGAAGTAATCGTAATGGGTGCACCGAGTTTTCCGCTAATGGAGACCGTAACGTTTTCGGTGAAAGTTGCACCGGCTTGCAAACGAATCACATCACCCGCCACGCGTCCAGTGAGAGCACGAGTAATCGTCTTCCAGGGTGCCGTAGCTGTGCCTGCAGCTGTATCGCTACCCGTTGGGCTGACGTAATAGTCTGCCGCTTGCAAGGTGACGGAGAAGCATGCTGCAATGATGAATGAGCAGGCAATAGAGACGAAACGGCATGACGATTTAATCATGTTAATTTGGTTTTTGGTTTTGGATGTGAGATAAACCCGTAGGTTTAAATTATTTTTACCAACTTATTATAAATTGAGCAATTCTGAATGTGCTTAAATACAAACAATACCCCCCGCCCATTTTAAAAAATCAAAAATTACTTAAGTCTTTCATTAAAAGTTACTTAAAAAATAAGGTCGGGCTGGCCACAAAGAGGGCCACCCGACCTTAACCAAGCAAATACACTCTTAAAATGACCTATTTAATGAAAAGAGGATTCTCCAATTGTGGTTAACGGAATCGGACTGAGGGGCACCACCGCTACCACGCCAAGCAATGGCGAGATTACCAAACCAGTTCATATAATTTCCTCTAATGCCTAAGCCAGCACCGGAAATATCGCGCGACTGATGAGACGGCAAATCCCAGGGGCGATAATTGATATCGGCGGATCCAACATCATAAAAAGCATAAGGAGTGTAATCGCCTACTTTGTAACGCAGCTCAACTTGTGCGACGACACCAACGTCACCATTGCCCTCCCCTACCGGGTAAGCACGCACACCATCAATGCCACCCAAGCCCAAACGCTCAGAGGCATCTAAATTACTATCAGCCCACTGCGCAGCGACTCGTGCATACAAAACAAAGTTTTCGGGAAGATTCTGAATGCGTGCAATATCGAGATTTACTTTATTAAACCAACCTCGCTTGTTCGCAGAAATAATATCCTGCGCCGTAGCAGCAGTATCAAGGTGTAGCACACCTGGAGTCCAAACGAGATTGCCATAAGTAACACCTCCCCCAGCCAAAGAATCCCGATAATCGTAAGCCAAAACAATGGGAAGAGCCTGGCTGTACTTATGCTGATGCTGACTCAATGACGCAAATTCCTCCTCTAAGACCTTATGCTGGAAGGTAGCCGAGAGATGGAGATTCGCTCGAGGAGAGCGATAAAGCGAATAAGAAAACTGTGCAGAAAAAATACTAGCCATACCCGTTGCATCAAAGGAGGTGTATTCTTTACCTAGCTGATAACCCGTTCGGGCATAACCGATGCCCGCATGAAAACCCGATGTACCAAAAGGTTTTTCGTAATCAATTGAGCCAAACCACAAACCTTCATCGGTAACCATTGCACTTAAGCCCAGACGATCCGCAAAAGCGATGGAACTATTTAAGAAGTAATCGAGGTGCGCCCGGTATTCACCAGTGTAGCGACTCCCTGCGTTATCAATGCCGGCTTCACCTCCTTGTTTTGATTCCATGTCTACATGAACTAACAAATCACCTGTGCCCACTTCCTTGCCCGGACTCATCGTAGGTGAAATTTGGATACCAGCTAAATTATCGATATCTTGCATCGTATCCTCCAACAACGCCCCCTCAATAATTTCACCAGGTTTTAATCTCTCTAAATAGGGCGTCAGTCCCTCGACTAGTTCGGTTTCACCCGTAGCCTTAACCACCCCGTAGCGACCCTCTAAAACAGTTAAATTCAACAATCCTTCCTTGAAGGACTGCTGTGGAATAACGACGCGAGCAAAGGGATAACCTTCAGCCCGATAGAAATCTCGAATTTTACGAGCGATACTACGCATTCCCTCGATATTATAATTCTTGCCCAGCATATCTTTGATCTGAGCTTTCAAAACCTCGCTCGAGAACACCGTGTTTCCGGTAATCGAAACATCATTCACTAAGGCCTCGGGACCATTTTTAATAACTGCACCATTACCGTTACCATTTCCATTACCTCCATTAGCATTAAAAATTTTCACTCCTTTCGTTTGTAGCGGGGATAAATTACTGGGTCGGGTCGATTGATAAACATCGCCCACATCAGGGGGCGTCGACTGAGAAAAAGTGTAACCCGAAAAACTCAATAGGGTTACAATAGGGATGAAGAATTTTTTATTCATGTAGAATGTTTTTTGATTTTAAAAAGTGCGTGGACGTTAGCTGTAACTCAGCGTTGTGAGACTTTGTTCGGCGCGTGAGTTTCTTCGCCTTCCTTAACCGAATCTCTTTTTTCTTCGGTCGGCTCAGTCGCTTCTTCTCTTAACAAAGAAGGTTGCGATGGTGAACGAGATTCACCCTCAGGAACGAGGGAATCACCAAAATACTCAAAGAATTCAGGCTGGGTCATTTGCGTAGCACCGAAAACGGCGGGCTCTTCAATCTGCAACAGATTGGCCGGCCTAACAAAATTATTCGGATCAACCGGTGTCTCAATCACTGGCGGTCCTTCATAAACATAGAGCTGCCCATTGAGGTAAGTGATAGCGTAGTTGGTAGCAGTCAGGCCCGAAGGGATAATGGAGTATAAGCCCGTGGCGATAGCCCCTTGACTCGTGCCACCATAAACCACTGGACCAACCAAAACGCTCTCATCTTCACCAGCGAGGAAGCCACTATAATTAAGACCCGCCCCTCCACTATAAGCCAATCCATCATACACCTTCGTCGTGCTCTTGGCTTCCACTAACAAGGAAAGCTGAGTGATGTCTGCCGTCGTAGACGCTACGGTTGAAAGCAGATTATAGTTTCCTGCATCAGTTCCCGCTAATGTTAATCCAGTAATATCCACAGTCTTACCCGTCGCTGCATCTTTGGTGTCAAAGGTGCCTGTAGCAGATCCGACGCTCAAAATGTCGCCACTAAATTTACCATTAAAGACCGCACTCGATGTCACTAAAGTAGCCGCTGTATTGCCGTCATAGGGTTTATTATTCGCTGTAATACCTGAAATCGAACTGATGTCCGCCTTTGTGATACTTGCCGTCGTCGTTGCAGTATCGTTAGTCAGCGTATAATTACCGACCGATGCACCACCAAGGGTAAGCCCAGAAATATTCACCGTCTTACCTGTACCGACATTCTTCGTATCAAACAATCCCGTCGCCGTGGCCACGGTTAGTGTATCTCCAGAAATGATACCAGTAAAACCAGGCGTGGAAGTATCCAGTGTCGCATCGCGCGTAGAATCATAAACTTTATCGTTAGCGGTGATACCTGTAATCGCCGTAATCGATGCCTTAGTGATATTCGCAGTGGTCGTCGCTGTCGTGTCCACCAAGTTGTAATTGCCGGCATCGGTACCCGCTAAGGTCAGGCCCGTGATGCTGACGGTCTTACCCACGCCAACATCCTTCGTGTCAAACGTACCCGTCGATGATCCGACACTTAAGCTATCGCCACTGTACTTACCCGTAAACGCTGCACCCGTAGTCACCAAGGTTGCATCCGTGTTACCATCGTAAGTCTTGTTATTGGCGGTGATGCCTGTAATCGCTGCGATATCTGCTTTTGTGATATCAGCGGTAGTTGTGGCGGTATTAGTAGACAACGTGTAATTTCCTGCACTCGCCCCGCCCAGAGTTAGCCCAGTAATATTTACTGTTTTTCCATTACCCACATTTTTATCTGTGAAATTACCCGTGGCTGTAGCCACCGTTAAAACATCACCTGATAAAATTCCAGTGAACCCAATTCCACCACCCGTGGTCACTAAAGTGGCATTAGTCGAAGCATTATAAACTTTATTATCAGCGGTTATACCAGTGATTGCTGAAATAAGTGCGGCCGTAATATTCGCGGTGGTCGTCGCTGTCGTGTTCGTTAGATTGTAATTACCCACATCTGCACCCCCTAATGACAACCCCGTGATGTTAACGGTCTTCCCTACTCCGACATTAGGCGTATCAAAATTACCAGTAGCCGTAGCCACTGTTAAAACGTCACCACTAATCTTGCCCGTGAAGCCAGCACCAGAAGTTACTAACGTCGCTGCATCGGTTTGATCGTAAGGTTTGTTGTTTGCCGTAATGCCAGTGATAGCCGTGATGTTAGCTTTGGTGATGGTACCAATGTTACCAGTGGCAGAAGTACTCGTCAGACCATAGCCGTAAACCGTCGCAGAGCCATTTACCGCAGAAATATTAGAGGTGGATAAACCAGTGACAGTAACTCCTATGCCCGTGTTCACATTTTTGGATGCATAAGTGCCACTCGTAGGCAATGTGCCTGCAAGGCTAACCGTATCGCCACCGACGCCCGATGAAACCGCATAATTTGAACTCAATAAATTTGTGGCACTGGTATTTCCGTTATAGGTCTTGCTGATAGTGTTAATCAGCGAAATCGTTACTTGTGGAGCGTAAGTATAGAGTAAACCATTACCTGTACCTAGTACGGTGCTTGAACCATAAGTGGCATTGTATTGCTTGAAGTTGGGCGTAAGACCACCTGCATCATCGCCCGTACTCACATTAAACGGATCGAGATTTCTACTCCAAACTCTCCAATATTTCGAGGTTCCAGGAACTAAAGCAGATGACCCTGCATTGTTATCAAATAGTGCCGTCGCGATTTCGATATTACCATTTACTGCGATTGAAGCTCCGCTATCGAGGGTCACCGAACCTGCTCCCGCATTCGCGATGTAGTTATTAATCTTACCCGCATTTTCAATGACGCCATAGGTAACATTGCCTGAGGGCACACTCACCCCCGCAGCACTTTGTACTTCATACTCAATTTTGATACATTCCAACCCACCAACTGGTACAACAATATGTCCTCCGGGATTAGCGGTGAGAGTTACAGTCGAGTTATCTGGTTTGGTAAAAGTGACTTGGGCATTGGGACCTTTCGCATTTAAAAGTATTTCAGTTCCAGCAACAAAACTGACAACGCCACGAGGCATTATACCCGATGTAATGGACGTAGGTGAACCATCGCGCGTCACTACTCCATTCACAAAATCAAGCACGATCATTTCCTTAGGGTGCGAAGAAAACCCAACATCAATGGGACCAGTATAATCGTTAATCACATCAAAGGTTCCATTAACAGCGGATGCGTGTGTAATCGACCCACCACTCGTGTTCACCGTAAGATTATAGGGACCGCTTAAATTACCGTTAACGCCTAAACCCCCACCAATATTTCCGTTAAAGTAAACGTCGCCACCCTTGGTCGAAATAACTCGATTACCATTAAAAACATAAACACTACCTGCATAATCGGTACTCGAATAAGTGCCTCCAAAATTAAGTCCGAGCTTATTTGTCGCAGAAGAAATATCTGCACCCAATTTAATGACCGGCGCATAAAGGCCTAGAACCGCATCCCGAGTACCTGTGTAATTAAACGCCACCTGGAAATCGATTTCTTGATTGGCTTGTAAATCAACATTTGAACTCGTTAACGCGGTGTTGAGGGTGTTTACCCCGATTTCCGAAAGACCCGTTGAAGGTAATCCAGAAACACTGCCGCCCGATCCCGCAATAATATGAATAAAGTCCGGATCAATCAGCCAAGTACCCACTTTGCCCAAAGGCGCTAAAGTCGTAACCACCAGTCGATCGTCAAATAGAACATGAGCCGCCGAGGTTTCAATAAAACCACCGTCTCCACCTTGAGGAGCCGAGGCATCTAACCTCCCTCCCACGCGAATGGAATTATTTTCCATTCCACCTTTTAGGATAATTTCACCTTTCTCACCAGTGGCTAAGGTCTGAGCCTCAATGATGCCTTGATTGTTGATAACGGAACCCGACAAGTCGCCCACAGCTTCAGCGGTTAAAAGAATCGAACCACCATCAGCCATTATCGCACCACCATTTTCAATCAGCGCATCGAGAGCCCCTTGCTCAACCTGCAACTCCACAGAGCCACCGAGATTGAGTAATACCTGGCTACCCGAAGCTAATACTACTTTCCCACGTTCAGCCGAAATCGTTCCTTGATTAACGATTTTTGCCGCAATCATAGCGACCAGCGCGCCTTTGCCATTATCCACTGCAACAATATTTCCTTCATTGGTAATCGCAGCGGCACTCTTACCCGAGAAAGAAAACTTACCAGACATGAAATCAGACGTGGCCATATTCAGGGTCGATGCCACTAAACCTCCCACATTCACCTGCGAAGTCTTCGTAAAAATAATCCCGTTCGGATTAATCAAAAATACTTTTCCGTTGGCATTCAGGGCACCTTGAATCGAAGAAACGTCCGATCCCATCACACGATTCAGCGAAATCGCCGAACTGTCAGGCTGGACAATATTAACCGTATTCCCTGCACCAATCGAAAAAGAACCCCAGTCTGTCACCATTTTCGACGTAGACTGATTAATTGTCATCGCCTGCCCCTGCGTACTAATCGACCCACTCCCTGCCACAATCTTGCCTTGAGTTGGCAAATCGGCGGCTAAAAGACTAGATGTATACCCAGCAAAGAGAAAAGCAGCGGCCATTAACCATTGATGACGTTGTTTTCTACCCAGTTTTTTTAGAGTTTTTTGACGCATAAAATTTTCTGAAACGTAATGTTATTGTAACTACACTAGCGCCTCAATGGATATAAATCACTTTTAGTACATTATTACGATTGCGCTCCTATCTTTTATTTTATAACTCTATAAAACTGAATCCTAACCAAACATGTAAGGTATAGGATTAAAAATTTTTATGAATCTATTCACTTTGGCTTAGAGCAATTTTAGCCAATAATAGCAGGATAAATTTGATTTTTTATTTTCCGAATGAGCGGTTAATAAAAAAGGACCCTCTTTATTTTAACTCTTATATAGAGATCATTAACGCATCTCTATTTCCTCATGTGACTAATTGTTCACCATCAATTTTTGCTAATTTGTTACTAGAATAATTCTAAACAATAGATAAAGAGTAGCGATATTGATCGTGCCTCCCTTCAGGGCTTCGCCCCAATCCTTGCGGATTGCCTGCTCGCCTGCGGCTCGCCGAACCCAGGGGTTCTCATCCCCCTACATCCTTGGGATTATCTAGTCCACCAG
>Ga0228702_1000790_pt1 | contig 22652 bp, 17 predicted proteins | sample McNCre217_Aug_MG_2_FD_178018 | JGI IMG/M metagenome (GOLD analysis project Ga0228702, IMG submission 178018) | Freshwater microbial communities from McNutts Creek, Athens, Georgia, United States - 20-17_Aug_MG | ecosystem: Environmental > Aquatic > Freshwater > Creek | place: USA: Georgia...
CCGCAGTCGTCGATCCTCGAGGTCGCATCGACGCTGGACCCACTGCGCAGCGCCAATCGCCACTTGGGCAGCGAAAGCTACCGCTGGCGCGTGGTGTCGCCAGATGGCCGCGCCGTGCCACTGACCTGCGGCATCGAACTGCCCTCCAACGGCCCGCTGGCCGCCGCCGAAGGTGCCGAAGCGCTGGTGGTGATTGCGGGCTTCCGGCAATCGCAAGTCGCCACCGCGCCGCTGATCCGCGACCTGTCGCGCATGGCGCGGCACTTCACCGCCGTCGGCGGCATCGATGCGGGCGCTTGGGTGCTCGCCCGCGCGGGGTTGCTGAATGGTCACAAAGCCACGGTGCATTGGGAAGATCTGGAAGATTTCGCCGCCGCCCACCCCGCCGTTGATGTGGTGCCCGACCGCTTTGTCATCGACCGCAGCCGTTTTACCGCAGGCGGCGCCGCCCCCGCCGCCGACCTGATGCTGCACCTGATCCGCGCCCGCCACGGCCCCGCCTTGGCGCTGCAGGTTGCTGCCAGCTTTATCACCACCGCCCGCGACGGGTCAGAACCACAGATCAGCCCGGCGAAACCCGACCCACGGCTCGACCCGCGCGTCGCCGCCGCAATTGCCCGCATGGAAGCCCACCTTGACGCCCCCGAATCCAGCGCCGCCATCGCCCGCGCGCTTGGCCTGTCACCGCGTCGATTGGAGCAGGTTTTCAAAGAAAATCTTAGCCTTACCCCCGCCGCCTACGCGCTGACACTGCGGCTGCAAGCCGCGCGCCGCATGATCACCGACACCCGTCACTCCTTGGCAGAGGTCGCGCTGCGCTGCGGATTCTCTTCCGCCTCGGCGCTGTCACGCGCCTTCCGGGCAAAATTCGGCCAAGCTCCCAGCCAGCTGCGCTGAACAGGCCTTGCACGGTGCCAAGACGGCAGATGCCTCCGGCGGGGATATTTAGACCAAGATGAAACCCACCCCATCCTCTTGGTTAAAATATCCTCGGGGGGTGAGGGCGCAGCCCGAGGGGGGCGGACAGCCCCCCTTCTTCACGCCTCCAACAAGCCACGGCCTTTCAACAGCGGCTCAACCCCCGGCATCCGGCCGCGAAACTTGGTGTAAAGCACATCCGGTTCCTCGGACCCGCCCGCCGACAGAATAAACTCTTCCAAGCGCGCCGCGGTTGCCGGATCGAACGGGTCGCCCGCTTCTTCAAAGGCCGCAAACGCATCGGCGTCCATCACCTCTGACCACATATAGCTGTAGTAGCCGCTGGAATACCCGTCGCCCGAAAACACATGCGCGAAATGCGGCGTGGCGTGGCGCATGCGGATCGCGCGCGGCATGCCGATGCTTTCCAACACCTCGGCCTGTTTCTGCATCGGGTCGGCAGGTGCCGCGCCTTCATGGAAGGCCAGATCAACCAGCGCCGAAGACACAAATTCCACCGTGGCAAAGCCCTGATCGTAGCTGCCCGCATCCAGCAACCGCTTCAGCAGATCGGCAGGCATCGCTTCGCCGGTTTTGTAATGACGGGCGTGCTTTTCCAACACTTCCGGCACTTCCATCCAATGTTCATAAAGCTGGCTTGGCAGTTCAACAAAGTCACGCGCCACACTGGTGCCAGAGATGAAACCATAGGTCACATTCGACAGCATCTGGTGCAGCGCATGGCCGAATTCGTGAAACAGCGTGCGCGCGTCATCATACGACAGCAGCGCCGGATCGCCTTTGGCAAAGTTGCAAACATTGACCACGATCGGGCGCTGATCACCGCCCAATTTGCGCTGGCTGCGCATCGCCGAACACCATGCGCCTGACCGCTTTGAGCCGCGCGCGAAATAATCCCCGATAAACACCGCCACATGTTCACCGCGCCGCGTCACCTCCCAAGCCCGCGCATCGGCATGATACAGCGGAATGTCCAGCGGACGAAACTCCAGCCCGAACAGCCGATTGGCGCAATCAAACTGCGCGGCAAGCATCGCCTCCAAGCCCAGATAGGGTTTCAGCACCGCTTCATCCAAATCATGCTCGGCTACCCGGCGCTTTTCGGAATAATAGCGCCAGTCCCATGGCTCCAGCGGACCCTGCACGCCATCCGCCTGCAACAGCGCCTCTAGCACGGCTGCATCCGCCAGCGCCTTGCGCTTGGCCGGGGCCCAGACCCGCATCAACAGATCGCGCACCGCCGCCGGGGTCTTTGCCATCTCTGGCTCCAACTTGTAATCGGCAAAGCTGGCATAGCCCAACAGCTTGGCCCGCTCGTCACGCAGCGCCAAAATCTCGGCGGCAATCGCGCGGTTATCGGTGGCACCGCCATTGGCACCCCGCGCCACCCACGCCTCATAAGCTTTCTGCCGCAAGGCGCGGCGCGGCGAAAACTGCAAGAACGGCACGATCAAGGATCGGCTTAGCGTCACCACCGGCCCTGCGGCGTCTTTCTCGACACCGGCGGCACGGGCCGCCGCGACCACGAACTCTGGCAGGCCTTCCAGATCCGCCTCGGCCAACGGCATGAACCACGCCCGCTCATCCGCCAGCAGATTTTGCCCAAACTGGGTGCCCAACACCGCCAGCCGCGATTTCACCGCCGTCAATCGTGCCGCAGCCTCGCCTTCCAACACCGCGCCAGCGCGCACGAACATCTGCCGATACAGCGTCAAAACCCGCAATTGCTCGGGTGCAAGCTGCAGGCCATCGCGGCCCTGCCACAACGCGTCTACCCTGGCAAACAACGCTTTATTATTGGTCACCTCGGACGAAAACGCACTCATCTTCGGGGCCAGATCGCGCTGCAACGCCTCGCGCGCGGGCGTGCTATCGGCCCCCGCCAAGTTGTAAAACACCCCCGCAACCCGGTCCAAGCTGCCCTCGGCCAGCTCAAGCGCCTCGATGGTATTGGCAAAGCTCGGGCTTTCGGCCGCCTCGGCGATCCCTGCAATGTTGCGCCGCGCCTCGGCCAAAGCCGCCTCAAACGCCGGTCCAAAATCATTGTCCGTAATCGCGGCAAACGGCGGCAGACCAAAATCGCCAACCCACTCTTTCAGCAGAACATTCATCGCAGATCTCCTTTGCCGCAAAGCTAAGCAGCGCAGCACAGAAGGTCCAGCCATTGCTCTTTGCAAAAATACTCTCGCCGAAGGCACGCCGCGCGCCAGCGCTGCAAAGACTTGCGCCGCAGGCGCGCAATCAGATCACCGGTCGGACAGATCACCGGTCAGATCGGGCCTTCAGCCGGGCTTCCAGCCGCCGCAGCACCAAAGACAAGGTGATGGTCATCGTCAGATACAGCAAGGCCACCACGTTATACGTCTCGAAATAGCGGAAATTTCCGGCCGCCGTCACTTTGCCCAACTGCGTGATGTCCGACACCCCCAGCACCGACACCAAGCTGGAATCCTTCACCATCGCGACAAAATCATTGCCCAGCGGCGGCAGAATGGTGCGGAACGCCTGCGGAAACACCACATGGCGAAAGCGCTGCCAACCGCTTAGACCCAACGCCTGCGCCGCTTCAATCTGGCCTCGGTCCACCGCCTGCAAGCCAGCGCGAAAAATCTCGGCCAGAAACGCCGAATACGCCAGAGTCAACGCAATGATCGCCCGCCACAACAGCGGAAAATCCCGCGTTTTCAACATGGCAAGGCCCAAAGGCTCTGCCAGCCAGTTCCACGCAATCACGAAACCCGGGGTCACCGCAAAGGCCACATACAGCAGCAGCACCATGATCGGCACACCGCGCACAACTTCGATGTAAAACCGCGCGCCCTGCCGCAGCAGCACAAAGCGCGACAGCCCCGCCAGCGCCAAGCCCAAGCCCAGAACGCAGGCCAAACCATAGGCGATCAGCGTGACCATCACCGTCAGCCAGATCCCCTTTGATAGCGTCGCCATCGCGTCCGAATACACATCCGACGCCCAGACCTGATAAAACAGCACCGCCCCGATGACGCAAAGCGCCACCAGCCACCACGGAAAATCTTGCTGTTCTTGCGGTTGCGCCATCAGAAACGGCCCCGGACGATGCCGGGGCCGGATGCCTTACTGACCCATCTTGTAATCAAGGAACCATTTCTTGTTCAGCGCCTCAAACGTGCCATCGGCCTTCAGCGCGGCGATGCCTGCGTTCATCGGTGCCACCAGGTCTGACCCTTTCGGGAAGATAAAGCCGAAATCTTCGCTGGCCAGCGGTTCGCCAATGATCTTCAGCGCGCCGTTCGATGCCGCAACGTAGCCATTCGCCGCCGTTGAATCCGAAAGCGTCAGGTCCACGTCGCCGGTTTTCAGCGCCTCCAGCCCCGCGCCAAAGGTTTCAAACTTGACCACGCGCGGGTTTTCTTCATTGCCGTCCAGAATGTTGTAGATCGCCGCATAGAACGGCGAGGTGCCGGGTTGTGCCGAAACCAGCAATTCCGGAATGGCGGCAAAAGACGCCGCATCAGTAAAGCGTGCTTCATCGCCGCGCACGATCATCAGCATTTCAGACCGCATATAGGGTTCGGAAAAATCGACCTTTTCCTTGCGATCATCCTTAATGGTGATGCCGGTCATCCCCATGTCAAACTGGCCTTCCGACACCGCCGGAATCATCGCATCCCAAGAGATGTTTTCGTATTTCACCTTGAAATTCATCCGCTTGGCAAGTTCTGCCAGCGCATCATATTCCCAGCCAATCGCTTTGCCGTCCTTGTCCAGAAATTGCAGCGGCGGATAGGCATTTTCGGTGACGATCACAATTTCCTTGCCGCCAAGGTCGGGCAGATCTTGTGCGAAAACGGCCGACGAAAAAGTCATGGCAAGGCCCGCAAGGGCAGCAGCAAATTTCATGGGCGTGAACTCCCTGTCACGATGTTGATGCCAGACTATGCCTGCGTTCCGCGCTGCGGGGCAAGGGGGCGGCACAGCAGTGGCCTGCCAAGATTGCGGCAAACCATGGCAAATCTTTCTCTTTTTGTCGGTGTTGGCTGTGCACGCCTGCACAACCTGCCATCATTTCCCCGCCACATCGCCCCATTGCGTCATGCCCGCCACAGGATCATCTTGGCCGCAACAACCGATGGAGGCACCTTTGGCCAGACTTCCCACCTATTTCATCAGCCACGGCGGCGGGCCTTGGCCTTGGCTGGCCAATATGCGGCAAATGCTTGCCAGTCTTGAAGTGTCATTGGCGCGGATGCCGGCCGAAATCGGCACCACGCCAAAGGCGATCCTGATGGTGTCCGGCCACTGGGAAGAGCCCGATTTTGCCGTGATGTCGGCGGCCAAACCCGGCATGATCTATGATTACGGCGGCTTTCCGCCGGAAACCTACCGCATCATTTACCCCGCCCCCGGCGCGCCCGATCTGGCGGCGCGCACCGCCGAATTGCTGAAAGCGGCAGGTCTGCCGACGCATCTTGACCCCAAGCGCGGCTTTGACCACGGCACTTTTGCCCCCGCCTATGTGATGTATCCCAAGGCGAACGTGCCGATCTTTCAGGTGTCGTTGCAGCACGGCTATAATCCGGCAGCGCATTTTGCGCTGGGTCGCGCCTTGGCGCCGTTGCGTGACGAAGACGTGCTGATCGTTGGCTCTGGCCTCTCATATCACAACCTGCGCCTGTTCGGGCCCGGTGCCAAAGCCCCGTCGGCGGCGTTTGACCAGTGGCTTCACAAGGCGATGACGCAAACCGGGGCCGCCCGCACCAAGGCGTTGATGGCATGGGAAACCGCCCCGCACGCCCGCGTCTGCCACCCGCAAGAAGACCATTTCGTGCCGCTGTTCGCCGCCCTTGGCGCGGCCGAGGACGAAGTTGCAACGCGGGTCTATCACGACACCAATGTGTTCGGCGGCGTGACGGCCTCTAGCTACCGCATCGGCTAAACAATGCAAAACCCCGTGGGCAGCATGGCTTGCGCACGGGGATCGTCTGACGGCAAAGGTTGACAAAAGGTAAAGACACCCAGTCAAGTCATTGATTTTATTAAGCCAGATTCGTGTCGCACTGTGCGACACCTGTTTTGTGCGCTGCCGGTTCGCCGCAGCGACCTAGACGCCAATCATCCGCGACCGCGCCTTCAAGGCCTGCAACCACGCCAGCCCATGCACCGTCGCCCGCGCCGGCCGATACTCGGCGGCAACCCAGCCATCATAGCCACTTTCGTCCAGTTCTGCACAGAGCCCAGTCAAATCAAAACCGCCGCCGCCCGGTTCGTTGCGGCCCGGAAACCCCGCAATCTGAACGTGGTTGACCCGATGCTTGTGCCGCGCCCAAACCGACGCCGGGTCGCCATGAATCCGCGCCGCGTGCCACAGATCAAACTGGATCCCAACGCCGTCCAGCCCCAGATCATCCAGAATCCGACCTGCCTGATCAAAGTCATTCAGGAAATATCCCGGCATGTCATCGGGGTTCAGCGGTTCGACTGTGATCTTCAACGTGGGCGCCTGCGCCGCAGCCCAAGCCAAATTCTCTGTGTAAACCTGTTCGGCCAACTGGCCTTTGGCCACGCCCGCCATCACATGCACGCGCCCGGCCCCCAGCCTTGCTGCCAGTTCGGCGGCGCGCAGAAACCCGTCGCGAAACCGCCCCTCTTGTCCCGGCACGGCGGCAAAACCACGATCCCCCGCCGCCCAATCCCCCGGCGGCGTGTTGATCAGCGCCAGCGGAATACCGGCCAGCGCCAGTTCCCAATCCTTGGCGGCAAAATCATAGGGGAACAGAATTTCCACCCCGTCAAAGCCCGCCTGCGCGGCAAGCCCCGGCCGATCGAGGGCGGCGACCTCGGTGAAAAGCATGGTCAGATTGGCGGCGAACTGCGGCATCAGGGCAGGTCTATCGAAGGAATCACAGGAAAGAAACACCCTTCTGACCAAAGCCCGAACCAGCTTTGCCCGTCATGCGGCGCATGCACGCCCAATTCGATCAGCCGATAGAAGGATTTGCGATCAATCAACGCCTCTAACCCCGACCGCACATGCACATAAGGCGAAGGTTCGCCCGTGACAGCATCGCGCACCACGCGGATCGGATTTTCCGCGCTGGCCACAACTTCGTCTTCGGTCTTGGTGTAAAACCGCAACCGCTGCGCAGTACCTTCACCCTCCACGTCGAAATCAATCGCCAGCATCGGCGCGTCGTCCACAATGATGCCAACCTTTTCAACCGGGGTGACCAGAAAATACCGATCACCTTCGCGCTTCAAGATCGACGAGAACAGCTTGACCAACGGCGCCCGCCCAATCGGCGTGCCTTCGTGAAACCAGGTGCCGTCGCGGGCGATGCGCATATCAATGTCGCCGCAAAACGGCGGGTTCCACAGATGCAGCGGCGGCGGCCCCTTTTTCGCTGCCGCCTGGACCGAGGCCGCCAACCCAGAAGCCGATGGTTTCACGATCATTTGTGCATTCCCGCTTTTTGGCATTTGTGCCCGAGGCTCAACTTGGCTCATATGGCAGCATATAAACAGTTGCGGAGAAATGTCATGGCCGAACCGACCCACCTTGTCGCCGAGATCGAATCCCTTGGCGCGCGGCTGGCGCAGGCGAAGGCTTCGATCAACCAGCGCTTCATCGGGCAGGACAAGGTGGTTGATCAGGTTCTGGCCGCGATGTTGTGTGGCGGTCACGCGCTGCTGGTGGGTCTGCCCGGCTTGGGCAAGACGCTGCTGGTTGATACGCTGTCAACCGTGATGGGCCTGAATGGCAACCGCATCCAATTCACCCCCGACCTGATGCCAGCCGATATTCTGGGGTCCGAAGTGCTGGAAACCGCCGCCGACGGCAGCCGGGCGTTTCGGTTTCTGCAAGGTCCGGTGTTCTGCCAATTGCTGATGGCTGACGAAATCAACCGCGCCAGCCCGCGCACCCAATCGGCGCTGCTGCAAGCGATGCAGGAACGCGAGGTCACGATTGCAGGCCAACACCGCCCGCTTGGCCGCCCGTTCCACGTTTTGGCAACGCAAAACCCGATTGAACAAGAAGGCACCTACCCGCTGCCCGAGGCGCAACTTGACCGCTTCTTGCTGCAGGTTGATGTCGACTATCCCACCCGCGCCCATGAGCGTGACATTCTTTTGGCCACCACCGGCGCCGATGAAAGCCAGTCGCATCAGGTCTTTACCGCCGAAGAGTTGTTGGCCGCGCAGTCGGTGATCCGGCGGATGCCGGTGGGCGATGCGGTGGTGGAAGCCATCCTTGATCTGGTGCGCGGTTGCCGTCCGGGCGAACCCGAAGGCCGCGATCTGGCAGGTAGCCTGTCTTGGGGCCCCGGTCCCCGCGCGGCGCAAGCCCTGATGCTGACCGTGCGGGCGCGCGCCTTGCTTGATGGGCGTTTGGTGCCGTCGATTTCCGATGTGGCGGCAATGGCAAAGCCGGTGCTGCAGCACCGCATGGCACTGTCTTTCGCCGCCCGTGCGCGTGGCGAAACCCTGACCGGCCTGATCGACCGCACCGTCAGCCGCACCCTGAAACAAGAGGCCGCGGCGTGAGCTTTGGCCTTGATCTGCGCACCCGCGCCGAAACGCTGGGGCAATCGCTGCCCGCGCTTTTGGCCGAAGCTGAACATCTGGCAGCAACCTTGATGTTGGGCGAACATGGCCGCAGGCGCGCGGGGCAAGGCGATGAATTCTGGCAATACCGCCCCGCCCATGCGGGCGATGCCGCGCGGTCGATCGACTGGCGGCGCTCTGCCAAATCAGATCAGCATTTTGTGCGGGAACGCGAATGGCAGGCTGCACAATCGGTGACGCTGTGGGTCAACGCCGCGCGGTCCATGACCTTTACCGGATCAGACGACCGCGCCCCGAAACTTGACCGCGCCCGCGTGCTGGCGCTGGCTTTGGCCGTGCTGTTGTTGCGCGGCGGCGAACGGGTCGGGCTGTCTGGCATGGCGCCAAAGCCCGGACGCGCGCAGCTTCTGGATCTGGTCGCGGCCTTGGATGCCGATGATCAGGCCGATTACGGCGAACCCGATGTCGCCGGCATGGTGCCGCATGGCCGGGCAATCTTCATCTCCGATTTTCTGGGCGACCCTGAACCGGTTGAAACCGCAATGATGGCAGCGGCAGATCGCGGCGTGCGCGGCTTGCTGTTGCAAGTGCTTGATCCGGCGGAAGAAGAGTTTCCCTACCAAGGCCGTACCATCTTTGAATCCATGCAAGGCAGCCTGCATCACGAAACCCAAAGTGCGGGCGACCTGCGTGACCGGTATTTGCAGCGCTTGGCCGAACGCAAAGATCGCCTGTCGCAGCTTTCTGCGGCAATGGGTTGGCAATATCACTGTCACCACACCGGCCAACCGGCACAATCGGCGCTGCTTTGGGCCTATATGGCACTGGAGGGCGGCAAATGACCGCGCTGGCCTTCACCTCGCCTTGGTTGCTGCTGGGGCTGATCGCCTTGCCAATCCTGTGGCTGCTGCTGCGGGCGATTCCGCCCTCGCCCATCCGGCGGCGGTTTCCGGCAGTGGCGCTGCTGCTGGGGCTGCACGACCAAGACCGTCAGGCCGACCGAACCCCGTGGTGGCTGTTACTGCTGCGCGCCTTGGCGGTCGCGGCGGCGATCATCGGCTTTGCCGGGCCGGTTTTGAACCCCGACACCCGCGTTCAGGGCAGCGGGCCGTTACTGATTGTGCTGGACGGCGGTTGGGCCGATGCCCGCGACTGGCCGCGCCGCATCGACAAGGCAGGCGCGCTGTTGGCAGAAGCCGAGCGCGCGGGCCGACCGGTGGCGGTGATCCGGCTGACCGATAAACCCGCAGCGGTCGATTTCCAGAATGCCGAGGCTTGGACAGGGAGAGTTGCCGCGATGCAGCCCGCACCCTTTGCACCGCAGGCGTTAGACGCTTGGGCAGCCGCCTTGCCCGCTGGCAGCTATGATATCGACTGGCTTTCCGATGGTATCGACCATCCGGGCCACGCTGCCTTGACAGCGGCGTTGGCCGAAAAGGGTGCAGTCACCGCGTTTTTGTCGCCCCGCCCGGTCTATGCCCTGCGTCCTGCCGGGTTTGAAGACGGTGCCATCACGCTAAAGGCCGCTCGTCTTGCGGGCGCTGACGCCACGGCGGTCGACGTGATCGCGCGCGGCCCAGACCCTTCTGGCATCGACCGCGAACTTGCACGAGCAAGCTTTGCCTTTGCCGCAGGCGGAGCCGAGGCCGACACCAAACTGACCCTGCCGCCAGAACTGCGCAACCGCATCACCCGCTTTGAACTTTTGGGCCAGCGCACGGCGGGGGCCGTCAGCCTGACCGATGACAGCCTGAAACGCCGAAAAATTGCGATCATTTCCGGCGGCGCTGATCGTGAGGGGCTGCAACTGCTGTCGCCCAGCTATTATTTGCGCCAAGCGCTAAGCCCCGTGGCCGATTTGATCGACGGCGGCCTGTCGGATGCCATTCCCGCCAACCCCGACGTGATCATTCTTGCTGACGTTGCCAAGCTGACCCAGCCCGAAACCGAAGCCTTGCAAGATTGGATCACCAAGGGCGGCCTGTTGCTGCGCTTTGCCGGACCGCGGGTTGCCGCCTCTGACCTGTCGCGGCTGGACGAAGACCCGCTGATGCCGGTGCGGCTGCGCGAAGGCGGGCGCGAATTGGGCGGCGCGATGAGTTGGGGCGACCCGAAAACCTTGGCCGCCTTCCCCGAAGGCTCGCCCTTCCACGGGCTGGTGGTGCCGCCCGACGTGACGGTCAGCCAACAGGTATTGGCACAACCAGACCCTAGCCTGTCACAGCGCACCATTGCGGCGCTTGACGATGGCACACCACTGGTCACCCGCAAGGAAATCGGTGCAGGGCAAGTGGTGCTGGTGCATGTCACCGCCAATGCCGAATGGTCAAATCTGCCGCTTTCGGGTCTGTTTGTGCAAATGCTGGAACGGCTTGCGGTTTCCACCAAGCCAGCCCAGCCCGACGCCAAAGATCTGGCGGGGCTGACTTGGGTTCCCGAAAAGCTGTTGGATGGCTACGGCGTTGAAAACACTGCGGGCGAAGTGGCGGGGGTCGACGGCAAAGCCTTGGCGCTGGCCATGACAGACGGCCCCGGCCCAGACTTGCCGCCCGGCCTGTTTGTCAGTTCTGACCGCAAGGTTGCGCTGAATGTGATCGGCGCGGACACCCCGCTTGTGCCGGTGATTTGGCCTGCGGGCACGGCGATTGAAGGCATTGATCTGGTAAAAGTGCAGGCATTGAAAGGTGTCTTGCTGGCGGCTGCGATGGTGCTTCTGGCGCTTGACGTGCTGGCGGCCCTGTGGGTTTCGGGCAGGATGGGCGGCTTGGCCCGCGCTGCCGTGATCGGTCTTGCGGTGCTGATCGTGCCGCATGAAAGCCGCGCCGAACTGCCCGACGATGTGAAAGCCATCGAAGCCACGCATGGCGTGGTGCTGGCCTATGTTCAAACCGGCGACACCGATGTTGACCGCGTTTCGGCGGCGGGCCTGCAAGGGCTAAGCGATCAGCTTTGGCTGCGCACGGCGGTCGAACCCGACGCACCGATGGCGGTTGATATCGAACGCGATGATCTTGCGTTTTATCCGTTTCTGTATTGGCCCCTGACGCCAAATCAGCCGATGCCGTCAACCGCCGCCTACGCCAAGCTGAACCGCTTTCTGCGCACTGGCGGCATGATCTTGTTTGATACGCGGGATGGCGATTTGGCGGGCAATGGCAGCACCACCGCCGAAGGCCAAATGCTGCAACTGATCGCCACTGGGCTGGATATTCCGCCACTGGAGCCCATCCCGCAAGACCACGTTCTGACCCGCAGCTTCTATCTGCTGCAAGACTTCCCCGGTCGCTATGCAGGCGGCGCGGTTTGGGTCGAAGCCTCTGACCCAGAGGCGGAAAAGCAGGATGGAATGCCATTTCGCAACCTGAATGACGGCGTGACCCCGGTGATCATCGGCAGCGCCGATTGGGCCTCGGCCTGGGCGGTCGATGAAAACGGCGTTTCGATGTTTCCGGTCGGGCGCGGCTATGCGGGCGAAGATCAGCGCGAGATTGCCTATCGCTTTGGCATCAACGTCATCATGCATGTGCTGACCGGCAATTATAAATCCGATCAGGTGCATGTGCCTGCCCTGCTGGAAAGGTTGGGCGAATGAACCGCACCGTCATATTCGATCCGTTGCTGGCACTGCCGGTGATCTATGCGCTTAGCCTGATCGCGGGGCTGCTGGTCGCCTTCGCGCTGTGGAAGGGCCTGCGCGGCTGGGCGTTGCGCGGTTTGGCCTTTGCGGTTTTGACATTGGCCTTGGCAAACCCGTCCTTGCAGGAAGAAAACCGCAAACCGCTGTCCGATATTGTCATTCTGCTGGTTGATGAAAGCGCAAGCCAAGGGCTGCCTGATCGCAAGGCGCAATCCGATGCGGCGGTGGCGCGGGTGACAGCCGAAGTCGCGGCGCAACCCAATACCGAACTGCGGGTGGTGCGGTTTGGCGATGGCCCGGACGATGCCGGAACTTTGGCAATGACCGCATTGGCGCAAGCGATTGCCGAAGAACCGCGCGCGCGCATTGCCGGCAGCATTCTGATAACCGACGGGCAAGTGCATGATCTGGGCCTTGCCCCCGCCTTGCCCGCACCGTTGCAAGTGTTGCTGACCGGCAAGGCAACCGACTGGGATCGGCGGCTGATCATCTCGGAAGCGCCCGCCTTCGCGATTTTGGGCGAAGAGTTCAAACTGAAGCTGAAAGTCGAAGACCAAGGGGCTGCGCCCGCCAACGCCGGCGCGACCGTGGCGCTGACAATCGCCGTCGATGCCGATGCGCCGATGACCTTCGAAATTCCGGTCAACGAAGACATGGAACTGCCGGTGCGCCTGCCGCATGCCGGGATGAACGTGCTGCAGTTTTCGGTCGCCCCGGTGGCGGGCGAATTGACCGACCGCAACAATACCGCAGTGGTGCAGATCAATGGCGTGCGCGACCGGTTGCGGGTGCTTTTGGTGTCTGGCGAACCGCACGCGGGCGAACGGGTCTGGCGCAATCTGCTGAAATCCGACCCCAGCGTTGATCTGGTGCATTTCACCATTCTGCGCCCGCCGGAAAAACAAGATGGCGTGCCGGTGGAAGAACTGTCGCTGATCGCCTTTCCGACCCGCGAATTGTTTGTCGAAAAGATCAAGGATTTCGATCTGATCATCTTCGACCGCTATCGGATGCGCGGCATCCTTCCGATGGAATATATTGATAATGTTGTGCAATATGTAAAACAGGGCGGCACGGTTCTGGTTGCAGCCGGGCCGGAATTTGGCGCGGTTGACAGCCTTTGGCGTTCGCCATTGGCCGAAATTTTGCCGGTTGAACCCACATCGCGCGTTATCGAAGAAGGCTTTCGGCCAAAGGTGACCGATCTGGGCAAACGCCATCCGGTGACAGAGGGCCTAGAGGCTTTGGCACCGAAAGACGGCTGGGGCCGCTGGTTCCGCCTGATCGACGTGACGCCGCTGCGCGGTCAGGTGTTGATGTCTGGCCCGCAAGACAAGCCGCTGTTGGTGCTGGACCGTGTTGAACAGGGCCGCATCGCGGTGTTGGCGTCAGATCAGGCTTGGCTGTGGGGGCGCGGCTATGAAGGCGGCGGGCCACAGTTGGAACTGCTGCGGCGGTTGGCGCATTGGATGCTGAAAGAACCAGAGCTTGAAGAAGAGGCGCTGTCGGCCACCGCAAAGGGCGACGTGCTGACGATCACCCGCCGCACTTTGGCCGATCACCCGCCGGAAGAACTGACGATCACCGGGCCGGACGGCGCGGTTGCAACGCTTACGCTGCCGCAGGCCGGGCCGGGCAAATACAGCGCCGATTGGAAAGCGCCTGCGCTGGGGCTTTACCGGCTGCAGCAAGGGGATCTGGTGCGGGTGGTGGCTGTTGGACCCGCCGCGCCGCGTGAATTCGTGGAAACCTTGGCAAGCGGCCTTGGGCTAACCCCGACAGTTGCAACCCTGCAAGGCGGCATTTTGCGGATCGAAGACGGCCTGCCAGCCGTTCGTGCTGTGCGCGAAGGCCGTCCAGCTGCAGGGCGCGGCTGGATCGGCATCACCCCGCGCGGGGCCTATGTCACCGAAGATTTGCGGGTTTCGCCGCTTGCGCCAAGCTGGCTGATGCTGGTGCTGGCGGCGGCGCTTGCCGTGGCGGCGTGGCTGATGGAAGGCCGCAACGTCAGGCGTCAGGGGTAAGCGTGCGCAACATGATCTGGCGCGAGGCGGAAGCAAACTCGCGCCGGATCAACACCGCCGACGTGACCCCAACGGTCAGCAGCAACCAATACGGCCCCAGCAGCCAGCCAAGCGAGCCAAGCGCGAAATAAATCGAATGCAGGCCGCGGTTGAAGCTTTTGGCGGCAGTGATGTTCACCTCGCCAGCCTGATCGGCGCGAAAGGTCGCCATCGGGTCATCCGCCTCGTTCGGGGCCGCCGCCATCAGAATGGCGCAGTAGCCGAACAGCCGATGCGACCAGATGAATTTCAGCACCGCATTGGCCAGAAACGCAACCACCAGCAGCACCCGCACCTGAAACCCGGTAGCATCAGTTGGCAGCGTCAGATCGCGCGCCAAGCCCAGCACCATTGACGGATTGCCCAGCAAGGCAATGCCGCCACCAATCGCAATCATCGAGGCCGATGCGAAAAACGCGGTGCCTTGGCGCAGGTTATCCAGAATCGTCGCGTCAAAGATGCGCGGCTCGCGGGTTACAAACTGCCGCATCCACTCCCGCCGATAGCGCACCATCAACATGCTGACCGATGGATGCTTGGCGGGCGGATGTTCGATGAACCACCCGATTCCCAGCCACAGCAACAGGGTAACCGCCAAAGCGGTGGCGTCAGGCAGGCCGAACGGGCCGATGCGAAGTATGCTTTCCATCGCAAAAGTTTACGAACTTGCCGGACGTCGCGAAAGGGGCAAGATCGGCCCCGCACCGAACATTCCGCGACTTGCAGCGCGCTTGGCTGCATCTGCGGCTTGTGGCGCAAGTAATTTGGTTATATTTTCTTACCAAAAGGAGGCGATCATGGATATGCCGACCCCAAACGCCGCGATTCTGGCGCGCAAATCTTTAATCGCCACCCGCTTGCGGGGCGTGCTGCCTGCCGATGCGGTCATCACAGATCCCGCCGAAACCCGCGCCTATGAATGCGATGCGCTGTCGGCCTATGCGTGCGCGCCGATGGTCGCCGTGTTGCCGCGAACGACCGAAGAGGTTGCCGCCGTGCTGCGGATTTGCCACGAAGAAGGCGTGCCGGTGGTGCCGCGCGGCTCTGGCACCAGCCTTGCGGGTGGGGCGCTGCCGACGGCAGACTGCGTGATTCTGGGCGTGGCCCGGATGAATGCGGTGTTAGAAACCGATTACGACAACCGCTTTATCCGCGTGCAATCGGGTCGCACCAACCTGTCGGTGACAGGCGCGGTCGAAGCCGATGGCTGGTTTTATGCCCCCGATCCTTCCAGCCAGCTGGCCTGCGCAATTGCGGGCAATGTCGCGATGAATTCGGGCGGGGCGCATTGCCTGAAATACGGCGTGACCACCAATAATCTGTTGGGCGTCACGCTGGTGCAAATGGACGGCACCATTGTTACCGTGGGCGGGCCTTGGGCCGAAACCGCCGGCATCGACCTGCTGGGGGTGATCTGCGGGTCCGAAGGCCAGTTGGGCGTTGTCACCGAAGCCACCTTGCGCATTCTGCCAAAACCCGAAGGCGCCAGGCCGGTTCTGGTGGGGTTTGACAGCAACGAAGTGGCGGGCACCTGCGTGTCCGACATCATCAAGGCCGGGCTGCTGCCGGTTGCCATCGAATTCATGGATCGCCCCTGCATCCGCGCCACCGAGGCGTTTGCCAAGGCCGGATACCCCGATTGCGAAGCCCTGCTAATCATCGAAGTCGAAGGCTCAGACTCCGAAATCGCCGAGCAATTGGCGCGCATCCGCGACATTGCCAATCGCCATAATCCGGTAGAGTTCCGCGAAGCCGCCGATGAAGATCAGGCCAAACGCATCTGGCTTGGCCGCAAATCGGCCTTTGGCGCGATGGGGCAGATCAACGACTATATGTGTCTGGATGGCACGATTCCGGTGTCATCCCTGCCCTATGTGCTGCGCCGGATTGGCGAAATGAGCACGCAGTTTGGCCTTGATGTCGGCAACGTCTTTCACGCGGGCGACGGCAACATGCATCCGCTGATCTTGTTCAACGCCAACAAACCCGGCGACTTGGCACTGTGCGAAGCGTTTGGCGCCGAAATCTTGAAACTCTGCGTCGAAGTCGGAGGCTGCCTGACGGGCGAACACGGGGTCGGAATTGAAAAGCGCGATCTGATGAAGGTGCAGTTTTCTGGTGTCGATCTGGAAGCGCAACTGCGGGTCAAAGATGTCTTCGACCCAAAGTGGCTGCTTAATCCGGCCAAGGTGTTCCCGCTGGATGTCACCGAAAGCCGCCGTGCCGGATAACAGCGCCGCAACCTGCTGCCCACAGTGCATTGGTTTTCCGCGCCAAAGCATAGTCTTAAGGACATTTTCGCCAAGATGAAGGTCGAAGCCATGCAACCTGCAACCGAAGTCGAGCTTGCCGAATATGTGCGCGCCGCAACCGGCCCTTTGGCGATTGTCGGCGGTGGCACCCGTGCGATCGGCGCGGTGGTTGGTCAACCGCTGCACACTGCGGGTCTTTCCGGCATCGAGCTTTACGAACCCGGCGCGCTGACCTTGGTGGCCAAGGCCGGAACGCCGGTGGCGGAAATTACCGCGCGTCTGGCATCTGAACGCCAGCGACTGGGCTTTGAAGTGCCGGATTTGCGCGCCGTGTTGGGCCGCAGTGGCACCTCGACCATCGGGGGGGTGGTTGCCAGCAACGCGTCTGGCCCGCGCCGGGTGCAAGTGGGCGGCTGCCGGGATGCGCTTTTGGGCGTGCGCTTTGTCGATGGCCGTGGCGAGGTGGTGAAGAACGGTGGCCGGGTGATGAAGAATGTCACCGGCTATGATCTGGTCAAGCTGATGGCCGGTGCGCGTGGCAGCTTGGGGGTGCTGACCGAGGTCAGTTTCAAGGTGCAGGCCATGCCCGAAGCCGAAGCCACGCTTGCCTGCGACTGTGACGCGGCGGCAGGTTTGGCAGATTTGCGCAAGGCATTGGCATCGCCGTTTGATGTCTCGGGCGCGGCATGGATCAACGGCCGCGCCTTGCTGCGCATTGAAGGCATGGCAGGGTCTGTTGCCTATCGCGCCGAACGGCTGCGTGCGCTGTTGCCCGGATGGCAGCAGGCCACAGCAGAGTGGCGCGACGTGCGCGACGTGCTGCCATTCGCAGGCCGCGCCGGTTCGCTTTGGCGCTTGGTGGTGACGCCAACCGCCGCCGCAGAGATTGTGACGCGACTGGGCGGCGAGGCGATTTATGATTGGGGCGGCGGCTTGGTGTGGCTGCTGCTGCCAACCGGCTGCGATGTGCGCGCCGTGGTTGGCCCGCGCGGCCATGCCACATTGATGCGGGGCAAAGACGCCGTAGCGGCGCTGCCGCCAGAACTGCCTGCGGTGGCGGCGCTGACCGCAGGGCTGCGCGCAAAATTCGATCCGCGCGGCATCTTTAACGTCGAGGGGGCGCGGTAATGCAGACGAATTTCACAGCCGAACAGTTGGCCGACCCCAAACTGGCCGAGGCGAACAAGATTTTGCGGACTTGTGTGCATTGCGGCTTTTGCACCGCGACATGCCCAACCTATCAAGTGCTTGGCGACGAATTGGACAGCCCGCGCGGCCGGATTTACCTGATCAAGGAAATGCTGGAAACTGGCCGTCCCGCCGATGCGCGCACCGTAAAGCACCTTGATCGCTGCCTGTCTTGCCTTGCCTGCAAAACCACCTGCCCTTCCGGCGTGGATTACATGCATCTGATAGATCAGGCCCGCGCCTATGTTGAAAAGACCTACAAGCGCCCGCTAGGCGACCGAATGCTGCGCTGGGTTCTGGCCAAGCTGCTGCCCTACCCCAAAAGGTTTCGGCTTGCGCTGCTGGGTGCCAAAATCGCCCGCCCGTTTGCGGGCCTGATCCCCGACGCCCGCTTGCGCGCCATGGTGGCGATGGCACCGCGCCACGTCCCGCCGGTCAGCCGCAATGATGATCCGCAAAGCTTTGCGCCGCTTGCGCCGCAGCGGATGCGGGTTGCCTTGCTGATCGGCTGCGCACAGCGGGCGCTGAACACCGATATCAACGACGCCACGATCCGGCTGCTGCGCCGTTTGGGCTGCGAGGTGGTCATTCCGCAAGGCTTGGGCTGTTGCGGCGCGCTTACCCATCACATGGGCCGCGAAGCCGACGCCCATGCGGCGGCGCGGGCGACAGTTGCCGCATTTACCGCCGAAAAGGCCAAGGGTTTGGATGCGATTGTCATCAACACCAGCGGTTGCGGCACCACGGTGAAAGACTATGGCCATATGCTTGGCACCGCCGAGGCCGCCGAAGTGGCTGGCTTGGCGATGGATGTTTCGGAACTGCTGGTCAAACTGGGCCTGCCCGAAGGCCCGGCAAAAGGGCTGCGCGTGGGCTATCATGCCGCCTGTTCGCTGCAGCACGGCCAACAGGTCAAAACCGCGCCGAAAGATTTGCTGAAACGCGCGGGCTTTACCGTGCTGGAACCCGCCGACAGCCATCTGTGTTGCGGCTCTGCTGGCACCTACAACCTGCTGCAACCCGACATCTCGCAGCAGCTTAAGGCGCGCAAGGTGCAAACCCTGCAAGCAACTGCGCCCGATGTCATCGCCGCTGGCAACATCGGCTGCATGATGCAGATCGGATCGGGAACGCAAATTCCGGTTGTGCATACCGTTGAACTGCTGGATTGGGCGACAGGCGGTCCGCGCCCGCGCGCGCTTGGCCCCACGGTGCAGGCCATAAATCTGCCCTAGTCGGTGGTTAACCACGCGCAATCTTACCGGAGGTTTCATGCGCCTTGCGTTGCTATTTTCATTTTGCCTGATGGCCGTGCCTGCCCATGCCCAGGACACGCCTTTGGTCAAACTGCAAACCGGTGACGATTCAAAGGGTTGGAACGCGGTGGGCCGGCTCAACCTTGGCCAACACGGCTTTTGCAGCGGTGCCTTGATCGCCCCCGATCTGGTGCTGACCGCCGCGCATTGCCTGTATGATAAGACCACCGGCGCCAAGATCGCTGCGGCCGATATCGAATTTCAGGCCGGTCTGCGCAATGGCCGCGCCGAGGCATATCGCAAGGCGGCCATCGCCGTGGCCCACCCCGATTACATCTATTCCGGTGCAGAAGATCTGGAGCGGGTCGCCTTCGACATTGCCTTGATAAAGCTGGATAATCCTATTCGGCAGCCGTCAATCCAACCCTTTGCAACGGCGGCGCGGCCACAGATTGGCGATCAGGTCGGGGTGGTGTCTTATGCCCAGGATCGCGCCGATGCGCCATCACTGCAACAGGCCTGCCATGTGATTGATGCCGACCCGACGGTGTTGGTGTTGAACTGCGATGTAGACTTCGGGTCGTCGGGCGCGCCGATCTTTTCCATTCAGAACGGCGTCGCTAAAATTGTCTCGGTGGTATCGGCCAAAGCCGAGGTTGACGGCAACAAGGTGGCGCTTGGCACCGCACTGGAAGACCCGCTTGCGGTTGTCATGGCAGAGCTTGCCAAAGGCGGTGCATCGGTGGCTTTGGCGGGCAAGAAGGTGAACCTGTTGTCGGGCGGCAAATCGAGCGGCGCGAAATTTATCAAACCATAAGGCCCGCGCAGCCCATTTTTCCGCATCGCGACTGGGGCTTGAAACCAAAGCTGGCGCTTCCCAAATCAGGGGTGTCCCCGGAATGCCGCAATCGGGTCCGGGGCATTTATTTGCCTTGCCCCTTCGGGAAGGCACAACCATCGCTTGAAAGAGGATGCCCATGCGTAACTTTGATTTTGCCCCGCTTTACCGCGCCACCGTTGGCTTTGACCGTATTGCTGACCTCATGGACCGCGCGCTTACTGCGGATGTCGCGCAACCGACCTACCCGCCTTACAACATTGAAAAGACGGCAGAAGATGCCTATCGCATTTCGATTGCCGTCGCCGGTTTTGCCGCAGACGAGTTGTCGGTCGAAGTAAAAGACGGCGCCGTTCATGTCAGCGCCCGCAAGGCACCCGAGGCTGGCGAAAAGACCTATCTGCATCGCGGCATCGCCACCCGCGCCTTTGATCGCCGCTTTGCGCTGGCCGATCATGTCCGCGTCACCGGGGCAACCCATGAAAACGGCATGCTGCACATTGATCTGGTGCGCGAAACGCCCGAAGCATTGAAGCCCCGCCGCATTGAAATTGGCCGTCTGACCGATGCCGCGCGCAGCGTTACCGCAACGCAGGCTGACACTATCGACGCGTAAATCCCGTTCAAGGGGCTCAAGGCCCGGCGTTTGCCGGGCCTTTTGCATGACCGCTACTGCGCGGCCAAGGCTTTCGCCATCCGCATCAGATTAACCGCTTCGATCCGGTAGCCAAACGCATCACTGCCGCGCGACGCCAGCGCCAGATCAATTGCCTGATCCCAGCCCCAATCGCCCAAATATTTGCCCCCCGTCAGCAACTGACCAAAGCCCGCTATTGCCGCAGCAAAGCGGGTGTCATTGGTCACCGGCATCCCCGGCACAATCGGGGTTTCCTGCAAGCTGCTGTCCGCAGCCCCCGGCGCGACAGAGCGCAGCCGCAAATATCCCAACTCGGCCGAACCCTGCACCGCCGGGGCCGAGCCATAGCGCAGCGGGTCATTGCGCAACGCGGGGCTGCCCGGTGCTGTCACCTCGTATAGCGCGGTCACTTGCGTGCCTGCACCAATATCACCGGCATCGACCTTGTCATTGTTGAAATCCTCGCGCTGCAACGCGCGGGTTTCATAGCCGATCAACCGATACTCGGCGACCTGTGCCGGATTCCATTCGACCTGAATTTTCACATTATCTGCAATCGGATAAAGCGCGCCCGTCAGCTGATCGAACAGCACTTTGCGCGCCTCGTTCAGCGTGTCGATGTAAGACGCCGTGCCATTGCCGTTTTGCGCCAAGGCCTGCATCGTCGCATCGTCCAAATTACCACGACCAAAGCCCAGCACCGAAAGATAAACCCCGCTGTCACGCTTTTTGGCGATGAAATCCTTCAACGCTTGCGGGTCATCAATCCCGACATTGAAATCGCCATCTGTCGCCAACAAAACGCGGCTCACCTCGCCCGACGCCGCCATGCTGCCCGCCACCTGATACGCAAGCTCTAGCCCCTGCGCCCCTGCGGTAGACCCGCCCGCCGCAAGTTGATCCAGCGCGGCCAAAATCTTGGCGTGCTCTGCCGCAGAAGTCGGCGGCAACACTTCCCCCGCCGCACCGGCATAGGCCACAAGCGCCACCTGATCTTCGGGTCGCAACTGCGCCAAAAGCAACGCCAGCGATTGCTTCAACAGCGGCAGTTTGTTGGCATCTTCCATCGACCCTGACGTATCGACCAGAAACACCAGATTAAGCGGCGGGCGGGTTGCAACATCGGGCAGCGCGCCTTGAATTGCAATGTTGACCAACCGCGTGTTCGGGTTCCACGGCGTTGGCATCACCGTGATCGTTGGCCGAAACGCCTGCCCCTGCGGCGGCGCGGGATAGGCGTAGGGGAAGTAATTCACCATCTCTTCAATCCGCACCGCCGCAGGGTCGGGCAGACTGCCCGCCTTCAGCGACGACCGCACCACCGCATAAGACGCGGTATCAACGTCAATCGAAAACGTAGAAACAGGCGCTTCTGCGGTAACCTTGACCGGATTTGCGTCGGCATTGGCAAAAGCTTCGGTGTTTGGCACCGGCTGCACCATCGGCTCTGGCATGCGCGCAGGCATGTCGGCCACAATTCCGGCCGGGGCCTCTTCGCCAAGCGTCGCGCGCGCCGCCGGGGCGGCCTTGAGGGTAGGTGCCGTATCTTGCAAAACAACCGCCTTATCCGCGGCCGGTGCCAAGGGTTTTGCCGCCTCTGGCGTTGCAATCGGGGCTTCCGGCGCTTCAGAAACCTCAGGCTTTTGCGCCTGTGGCAGCGGCCCATGCCCAACCAAGGGCAAAATCACCACAAAGCCCACCAACAGCGCCGCAACAGAGGTGGTCGCCGCCAACACCGGTTTTGTTTTAACTGCCATCAACATCGCTTTCGTCCTTTGCAGAAATCCCACCCGCGCCGGGTGGTCTTCCTTAGGACGCAGCGCATCGGTTGAAGCTTGGAGCCGATCAAAACTATCCATCGCCAAACGCAACGCTATCGCCTTCGCGGCGGGGTCCGGCACCGGGGCGGTGCGCAGTGCGGCTTTCAAGGCGTCAAGTTCATCGCTCATCTTGCATCCTCCGCCGCCATCGCCCGCAGACGCTTCTTCACCTCAGACATTCGCCACGCGATGGTGCCTTCGGACAGGCCCAGCACCACGGCCGCCTCGGCTTGGGTCATCTCTTCGCCCAAAACCAGCGCCACGGTATCGCGCAATTCGATGGGCAGCCGTGACATCGCCTGCGCCAGCCAATCCTGCGCCTCGACTTGCGCGGCGATTTCGTCTTGCCGCGCGATTTCCCAATCGCCCCAACCGATACCTGCCTTGGCACGCACCGCCTGCCGCCGCCGCAAATCATGCGCCGCATTCACCACCACACGGTAAAGCCATGTGGTAAACCGTGCCTCGCCACGCCAATGC
>Ga0228702_1000791_pt1 | contig 22644 bp, 20 predicted proteins | sample McNCre217_Aug_MG_2_FD_178018 | JGI IMG/M metagenome (GOLD analysis project Ga0228702, IMG submission 178018) | Freshwater microbial communities from McNutts Creek, Athens, Georgia, United States - 20-17_Aug_MG | ecosystem: Environmental > Aquatic > Freshwater > Creek | place: USA: Georgia...
AGGTCGCGCAAATCTTGCGAAACTTCTTCGACGCTCTCTTCGCGTGCAATTTCTAGGGTGAGCAGCGCATCCTTGGCACGTGTGCGCAACTCATTGATGGTGTCTTCATCAAAGCTTTCGATTTCCAACATCTCTTGCAAGGGCACGTAGGCCACTTCTTCGAGGCTGGTGAAACCTTCTTCGATCAAGATGTCGGCCACTTCTTGGTCCACGTCCAACTTGGCCATGAACAATTCGCGGACGCTGTGTGTTTCGTCGGCTTGTTTTTGCGCAGACTCAGCCGCATCCATGATGTTGATTTTCCAACCGGTCAATTCAGCTGCCAAACGCACGTTTTGGCCGCCGCGACCGATGGCGATGGCGAGGTTCTCTTCGTCCACCACCACATCCATGGCGTGACGCTCTTCGTCCACCACGATGGAGCTGACATTGGCTGGCGCCAAAGCACCGATCACGAACTGGGCTGGATCTTCGCTCCACAACACGATGTCCACGCGCTCGCCTGCGAGCTCGGTGGTCACAGCATTCACGCGGGTGCCACGCACGCCCACGCAAGTACCGATAGGGTCCACGCGTTTGTCGTGAGAGATGACAGCGATCTTGGCGCGTGAACCTGCGTCACGGGCACATGATTTGATTTCCAACATGCCTTGTTCGATTTCTGGCACTTCGTGGCGGAACAACTCGACCATGAATTCAGGCGCAGAACGCGACAAGATGATGGGCGCACCGCGCAAAGTGAGGTCCACGTCCATGATCATGGCGCGCACACGGTCACCACTGCGGAAGTTTTCCTTAGGAATCATTTCGCTGCGGCGCAAGCGGCCTTCCACGCGACCGGATTCAACAATGAGGTCGCCCTTGTCCATGCGCTTCACAGTACCGACAAAGATTTTGTCGCCGCGTGACATGAAGTCGTTCAACAACATTTCGCGCTCAGCGTCACGAATCTTTTGCAAGATCACTTGCTTAGCAGCCATCGCGCCGATACGGCCGATGGGCAAGGACTCGACGCCCTCTTCGATGTATTCGCCTTCTTCGACGTCGGCCACGCGCTCGCGGGCATCCATCAACATTTCTTCGGCTTCTGGGTTTTGCAAACCGGCTTCGTCAGGCACCACCAACCAACGACGGAAGGTTTCGTACTCGCCCGTGTCGCGGTTCATCGCCACGCGAATGTCTACTTCGCCTTCGTACAACTTCTTGGTGGCTTGGGCCAGCGCCAACTCGACGGCGCCAAACACCACATCGCGCTCGACGTTTTTCTCGCGCGAGATTGCCTCGACCAACATCAACATTTCGCGGTTCATGATCGGTTACTCCTTCTCTTACCTATGTTCAACGGGGCTTTTTGCCCTTGAAATCCACAATCGGAGCCAGACGTGCTTCTCGCAGCTCGTCCAGCGTGAAACCCAGTGCGTGCACTGGCATTTCGGCTAATCTTTTGGGGCTGACTTTTTGACCAGGTTTGGCCTTGACTTCATCACGCCAGGTGATTTGCCAGCCTGCACCGTCGTCGGTGCGCTCTAAGGTGCCACGGAATTTTTTGCGGTTCGGTGCTACCTGGCCGCCCGCTGCTTCGCCAATGGGGGCTTTGAGCGTGAGGTCGACCTCTTCGCCCACAAATCGTTCGAAATCGGCTTGATGACGTAAGGGGCGATCAATACCGGGCGACGACACCTCTAAGCGCGCGTATTCAGCGCCATCCACTTCCAATGCAAATTGCAATTGGCGGGTCACGCGCTCGCAATCTTCCACGTTGATGGGTTGCACTGGGGCGTCAGCCGACCAAGGCATATCAATCGTGATGCGCAAGAGCCCCCCGGCGGAGCGTTCAATCTCTACCAGGTCGTAACCTAAACCGGTCACTGTTTGTTCTACTGTTTGCTGCAAACTCACGTCGACGAATAGCCTTTAAATTACATGTTCAAAAAACAAACGACCAAAAAAAACGAGCGGTAATTACCCGCCCGTTTGGTCGTGAAGCGCATATTGTAGCGCCTAAATGCTTGATTATCAAAGGATAAATGGTCTTTTTAGGCAGCGGCCCCTACCAAAATCTTGGTGTAAGGGGCCTGCGGATTGTTCAACACTTGCGCAAACGTGCCAGCCTCCACCACCTTGCCTGCCTGCATAACCATGACATGGTGGGCCATGGCTCGGATAACCGACACATCATGGGTGATGAGCAAATAGCTCAAGCCCCGCTCGCGTTGAAGCTTTTGCAAGAGCTGCAGCACCTGTAACTGGGTGGTGGCATCCAAGGCGCTGGTCGGCTCATCCAAAACCAGAACCTGCGGCTCAATCACCAAGGCTCGGGCAATCGCCAAGCGCTGGCGCTGGCCACCTGAAAACTCATGCGGGTAGCGCTGCAACAGGCCCGGGAACTCAGTTTCTGTCAAACCTACCGCGGCCAAGGTCACCAAAATGCGGCGAAGCCTGCCCAGATCGTCCAGTTCAGGTGCATGCAGGGTCAAGCCCTCAGACACCAACTCTTGCACATTCATGCGGGGCGACAACGATGAAAACGGATCTTGAAACACCACCTGCACCTTGCGACGCAAAGGCAAATCTTGCGCAGCCTTGCCTTGCCACGCGATGCCATCAACGGTGAGCGTCCCTTCAGAGGGCATCAAGCCGAGCGCAGCTAGGGCTAAGGTTGTCTTGCCAGAGCCCGACTCGCCAATCACCCCCAAGGTTTGACCAGCGCGCAGGCCAAAGCTAGCAGCTTGCACAGCCACAAAGCGCCCCCCTTTGAACCAACCCTTCCAACCCGAACGGCGAATGGGATAGCTCACACGCAAACCCTTGGCCTGCATCACGATGGGCGCCTGACTGTCAGCCTCCACCACAAGGCGCGGCGGCTGGCTGTCAATCAACTTTTGCGTGTAGGGATGCGTTGGTGAGGTCAAAACGACCTCCACTGCTCCCGACTCCACCACCACCCCTTTTTCCATGACCAAGACTTGGTCCGCAAAGCGGCGCACAGTGTTCAAGTCATGCGTGATGAGCAGCACGGCCATGCCAAAGCGCTTTTGCAAGTCATTGAGCAAATCCAAAATTTGGGCACGCAGCGACACATCCAACGCCGTGGTTGGTTCATCGGCCACCAACAAGCGCGGACGGCAAGCCAAAGCCATGGCAATCATCACGCGTTGGCGTTGACCTCCGGAGAGCTGGTGCGGATAGGCACTGGCACGGCGAACCGGCTCAGGGATGCCTGTGAGGTTGAGCAGTTCTATCGCTTCGTGCCAAGCTTCTTCACGTGTCATGCCGCGTTTGAGTTCGAGCACTTCGGCAATTTGATCACCCACCATCATCAAGGGGTTCAAAGCCGTCATGGGCTCTTGGAACACAAAGGCAATGTCTTGGCCTCGAATGTTGACCAACTGGCGCTCGGTCAACTTGACCAAATCATGCGTGTGAGGCGCATCAACGGCTTCGGGATGCAAGGTGTCTTCGTCTTGTGCTGTCCAGAGCACACGTCCCGACACATGTGCACCTTCGAGCAGTTTGACAAAGCTCAGCGCGGTCACACTTTTGCCCGAACCCGATTCACCCACCAAGGCGAGTTTTTCGCCCAGGTCTAAGTTAAAGCTGATGCCTTTGACGACATCTTCCGCATGAAAACCGATGCGCAAATCGCGCACTTGAAGCAAAGGCAGTCTCATGCGCGTGCCTTTCTTGGGTCTAATGCATCGCGCAGTGCGTCCCCCATGAAAGTGAGCAACATCAAAGTCACAACCAGCACCGCAAAGGTGGACAGCGAAATCCACCACGCATCGATGTTGTTTTTACCTTGCGCCAACAGTTCACCCAAGCTGGGGGTGCCGGGCGGCACACCCAGACCCAAGAAATCCAAGGATGTGAGCGACAAAATGGCCGCGCTCATGCGAAACGGCAAGAACGTGACCACGGGCGTCAAGCTGTTGGGCAGCACATGGCGCCACATGATTTGCGCATCTGACAAGCCAAGTGCACGCGCAGCGCGCACGTAGTCGAGCTGACGGTTGCGCAAGAACTCAGCACGCACATAGTCAGACAAACCCATCCAACCAAACAGGCCCAACAAAATCAGCAACAAGGTGATGCTCGGGTCAAACACGGCGGAGAAGATGATGAGCAAGTACAGCTCGGGCATCGCACTCCAGATCTCGATGAAGCGTTGCATAGCCAAGTCGGTCTTGCCACCAAAGAAGCCCTGCAAAGCTCCAGTCAAGATACCAATGACGGTGCCAAACAACGTCAGTGCCAAGGCAAACAACACCGAAATACGAAAGCCGTAGAGCAAACGCGCCAACACATCACGACCGCGGTCGTCTGTGCCGAACCAGTTGTCTGCCGACGGAGGGGCGGGGTTAGGTACTTTGGCAAAGTAGTTGAGCGTGCTGTGGTGGTACGGAATGATCGGATACAAGGCCCAGTTGCCCGGCTTGTCGAACTGGGCTTGAATGAAAGGGTCAAGGTAATCGGTCGGTGTGTCGAAGTCCCCACCGAAGGCTGTCTCCGGCTGGTTGTGCACGATGGGCATGTAAAAACTACCGTTGTAGCGCGCGAGCAAAGGCTTGTCGTTGCACAGCACTTCCGCCAACAAGCTCAGTCCAAAAAAGAACACGAACAACACCAAGCTGTAAAAGCCAAGACGGTTGCGCCTGAACCTCAGCCAGGCGCGTTGGGTGGGCGACAAAGAAGCTTCAGTCGAATTTGACACGCGGGTCCACCCATACATAACAAAGGTCGCTGATCAGCTTGGTGACCAAGCCAATTAACGTGAACAAATACAAAGTCCCCAACACCACTGGGTAGTCTCGGCGCATCACGCTCTCGTAACTCAACAGCCCTAAGCCATCGAGCGAGAACAACGTTTCAATCAACAGAGAGCCCGTGAAGAACGCGCCAATGAAGGCGGCAGGAAAACCTGTGACCAACGGAATGAGTGCGTTGCGAAACACATGGTTCCAAATGACGCGGCGTTCAGACAAACCTTTGGCGCGGGCTGTCAAAACATATTGCTTGCGAATTTCTTCGAGCATGGCGTTTTTGGTGAGCAGCGTGGTCACGGCAAAAGCCCCAAGCACGCTCGATGTGACGGGCAACACGATGTGCCACAGGTAATCGGTGATGCGCGCGCCCCAAGTGAGTTGCTCCCAGTTGGCCGAGCTCAAGCCACGCAGCGGGAACCACTGCAACTGACCGCCAAACACCACCAGCAAAGCCACGCCCAACACAAAGCCGGGAATGGCAAAACCCACCAGCACCAAAAGGCTGGTCACCAAGTCAAACGACGAGCCAGCACGCACAGCCTTGGCCACGCCCAGCGGCACAGAGATGAGGTAGCTCAAAAAGAAAGTCCACAAACCCAAGCTGATGGAAACGGGCATTTTTTCCTTCACCAACTCCCACACCGTTTTGGGATAAAAAAAGCTTTTACCCAAATCGAACACGGCGAACTGTTTGAGCATTTGCCAAAAGCGTTCGGTTGGCGGCTTGTCAAAACCGTATTGCTGGCGAATTTCTTCAATGCGTGCGGCGTCCACGCCTTGGCGGCCACGGTAGCCAGCGCCTGCCACGGCAGCGCCCTCGCCGCCGCTGTCGCGGCCTTGCAGTTGCGACACCATCTGCTCAACGGGGCCACCCGGTACAAATTGAATGACCACAAAGGTCATGAGTAAGACGCCCAACAAGGTAGGGATCATCAACAACAAACGTCTGAGGATGTACGAACTCATGGCGCACGCTCCGCTCTTTTGATGGCCGCCAAGGTGGCACGGTTGTCAATGGTGGCCCACCAAGTGGATGAGGCCCATGTTTCGGGTTGGTAGTAGCGCGGCATGACGGCAGGCAGCTCAAAGCGTCCATTGCGCCACGCCACGCGGTGCACACCACCGTACCAATGCGGCACGCTGTAGTGGCCGTGGCGCAGCACACGATCAAGGGCTCGCACCGCCGTGATGAGCTGAGGACGGGTTTTGGCAGAGGTGATGTTTTCCAACAAAGCATCAACCGCAGGATCTTGGATGCCAATGAAGTTACCCGAGCCTTCTGTGCTGGCCGCCTTAGAGCCAAAGCGCTCCATCAGTTCGGTCCCCGGCGACTCGCTGCCCACAATTCGGTTGCTAATGATTTCAAAGTCGAACACATCCAAGCGTTTTTGCAGAATAGCGAAGTCAATGACTTTGTAGTTCACCTGAAAACCGAGCTTCTCTAAGTTCTTGGTGTACGGCGTGATGACGCGGCCCATGGCGCCTGAGTTGTCCAAGAACTCCACCGTGAACGGCTCGCCTTGTGGGTTGCGCAAGGCACCATCGCGGTAAGTCCAACCCGCCTCAGCCAACAAGGCTTTGGCACGGCGCAAATGGTCACGCAAGGTTTCACCTGACTTGGGGTCCAGCGAGGTGCGCGGTGGCTGGGGCACCACATCACTGAACACATGGGGCGAGAGTTTGTCACGCAAAGGCGTGAGCAAGACCAATTCAGCGGCATCTGGCATGCCCGTGGCTTCAAAATCGCTGGCCACAAAGTAGCCACGCACACGCTGGTAAGCCCCGTAAAACAGCTGGCGATTCATCCACTCAAAATCCATCGCCAAGGCAATGGCTTCGCGCACGCGGGCATCTTTGAATTTGGGCAACCGGGTGTTGAACATGAAGCCCTGAAAGTCACCCGCGTTGCTGTGTTTGAACTCGCTCTTCATCAATTGCCGCGTCGCAAACTGCTTGCCTGTGTAGCCCCTCGCCCATTCACGCGCGATGAAGGATTGGACCAAATCGAACTCACCCGCTTTGAAGCCTTCGAGCTGTGCGGTGTTGTCTTTGTACAAGCGATAGGTGATGCGATCAAAGTTAAACAAACCTTTGCGCACATTCAAATCACGTGCCCAGTAGTTGTTGTCGCGCTCGTAGCTCACATCGCGGCCAAAGACAACACGCCCCATCTTGTAGGGGCCACTGCCAATGGGTATGTCCGTCACGATTTTGTCCAAAGGCTTAGGGATGCCGTTCTCACTGCCCCACTGTCGGCTGAACACGGGCATGCCGCCCACAATCAAGGTCAGCTCAGGGTTCACGCGCTTGAAATCAAAACGCACCGTGCGCGGGTCGACCACCGCCACACCCGCCACCTCGGCATACAAGGTTCGAAACTGTGGCGCCGCTTGCTTGCTGATGAGCTGCTCAAACGAATACTTCACGTCTTCGGCCATCACGGCATCGCCATTGTGAAAGCGCGCTTGCGGGCGTAACTTGAAGGTCACCGAGCGGCGATCAGACGCCACACTCACATCCTCAGCCAACAAGCCGTAGGCAGTGGTGGGCTCGTCCATGGTGCCGGTCAGCAAAGACTCAAACACCAAACCTGTCAATCCGGGTGCCGCATTGCCTTTGAGGGTGAAGGGGTTGTATTTGTCAAAGCTCGACAAGCGTGAGGGCGGGACCAATACCAGCTCACCGCCTTTAGGCGCCAGAGGGTTGGCATACTCGAAGTTTTTGAAATTGGCAGGATATTTGACATCCCCAAACTGCGCATAAGCATGCCCTGCCCAAGATGGGCCAGAGCACAAAAATGCCAAGAAAATGAGGAAGCTACGCATGCGACAATTCTGCAAGATTTTTTTAGAGTGATTCACATGAGTACAAAAACTGGTTTCCTGTCTGGCAAAAAACTTCTGATTACGGGCGTGTTGTCTAACCGTTCCATCGCTTATGGCATCGCCAAAGCTTGCCACGACCAAGGTGCCGAGTTGGCCTTTAGCTATGTGGGCGAGCGCTTCAAGGACCGTATCACAGAGTTTGCCGCAGACTTCGACTCCAAACTGATTTTTGACTGCGATGTGAGCAGCGACGAACAAATCAACCAGATGTTCAAAGACCTGTCGGCCCATTGGCCCACGTTTGACGGTTTTGTGCACTCGATTGGCTACGCCCCACGCGAAGCCATTGCGGGTGATTTCTTGGACGGTTTGTCACGCGAAGGTTTTCAAATCGCCCACGACATCAGTGCTTACAGCTTCCCCGCGATGGCCAAAGCGGCTCTGCCTTACCTCAATGACAACTCAGCCGTGCTGACCCTGTCCTACTTGGGCGCTATCCGTACGGTGCCGAACTACAACACCATGGGCTTGGCCAAAGCCTCGCTCGAAGCGTCTGTGCGCTACTTGGCTGAATCTTTGGGCGCCAAAGGCCGCAACCTGCGCGCCAACGGCATCAGCGCAGGTCCTATCAAAACCTTGGCTGCCAGCGGCATCAAAGGCTTTGGCAAGATTTTGAGCGTGGTGGCTGAAGCCTCCCCTATTCGCCGCAACGTGACCATCGAAGACGTGGGCAATGTGGCTGCGTTCTTGATGTCCAACCTAGCGGCTGGCGTCACGGCTGAAATCACCTATGTGGACGGCGGATTTAGCCAAGTGGTGGGCGGTATTGCCGAACCTACAGACGCCTGATCTGAACCACCCTAAGAAAAAAGGAGCGCTGAGCGCTCCTTTTTTTATGCCTTCACGCAGTCTGCGTAATAGCGCTTCACGCCATCGTCGCCGACCACCTCGACCAAACCGTGGATGTCGGTTTCAAAGCCGGGGCATTGCAAGTTGAATTCGCGGGCGAACTTGAGGTAGTCCACGATTTTCTTGTTGAACACTTCACCCGGAATGAGTAACGGAATACCCGGTGGGTATGGCGTGACCAAGCTGGTGGTGATGCGCCCCAGCAAATCGTCCACAGGCACGCGTTCGGTGTTGCGGTGTGCGATTTGTGCATAGGCATCGCTAGGCTTCATGGCGGGGGTCAAATCGCTCAGGTACATCTCTGTGGTCAAACGTGCGATGTCGTACTTGGCGTAAAGCGTGTGGACGTGCTGGCACAAGTCGCGCAAGCCCATGCGCTCATAGGCGCGGTGCTTTTGACAGAACTCGGGCAGGATGCGCCACATGGGTTGGTTGCGGTCGTAGTCATCTTTGAACTGCTGCAAAGCCGTGAGCAACGAGTTCCAACGCCCCTTGGTGATGCCGATGGTGAACATGATGAAGAAGCTATACAAGCCGGTCTTCTCAACGATCACGCCGTGCTCGGCCAAGAACTTGGTCACGATGCTGGCAGGAATACCGTTTTTGTCGAACTTGCCGTTCAAATCCAAACCAGGCGTGACGATGGTGGCCTTGATCGGGTCCAACATGTTGAAGCCATCGGCCAAGTTGCCAAAGCCATGCCACTTGGATGACTTGCCCTTGCCTTTGATGATCCAGCTGTCGGCGCGGCCAATGCCGTCTTCCACCAACTCATCGGGGCCCCAGACCTTGAACCACCAGTCTTTGCCGTACTCATCGTCCACCTTGCGCATGGCGCGGCGGAAGTCCAACGCTTCGGCAATGCTTTCTTCCACCAAGGCGGTGCCACCGGGTGGCTCCATCATGGCGGCGGCCACGTCACAGCTGGCAATAATGCTGTACTGCGGGCTGGTGCTGGTGTGCATCAAATACGCTTCGTTGAACAGGTGACGGTCCAACTTGGTTTTTTGCGAGTCTTGCACCAACACGTGGCTGGCTTGGCTGATACCAGCCAACAGCTTGTGAATCGATTGCGTGGCGTACACCACCGAGTGCATGGGGCGCTCGCGCTTTTTACCCATGGCGTGGTAAGTGCCGTAAAACGGATTGAACGCCGCGTGAGGCAGCCAAGCCTCGTCAAAGTGCAAGTTGGCCACATAGCCATCGAGCATGTTTTTGATGGTTTCGGTGTTGTACAACACGCCGTCGTAAGTGGACTGCGTGAGCGTCAGCACACGAGGCTTGACCTTCTTAGCGTCCACACCTTTGAGCAAAGGGTTGGCCTTGATCTTGGCTTGAATCGTGGCAGGCTCAAACTCGCTTTGTGGAATCGGGCCAATGATGCCGTAGTGGTTGCGCGTGGGTTTCAAGAACACGGGCACAGCGCCAGTCATGATGATCGAATGCAACACGGACTTGTGGCAGTTGCGGTCTACCACGACCACATCGTCAGGGGCCACGGTGTGGTGCCACACGATTTTGTTGGAGGTGCTCGTGCCGTTGGTCACGAAGAAACAATGGTCAGCGTTGAAAATACGCGCAGCGTTGCGCTCGCTCTCGCCAATTGCGCCGTTATGGTCCAGTAGCTGCCCCAACTCTTCCACAGCATTACACACGTCGGCACGCAACATGTTTTCACCGTAAAACTGGTGGTACATCTGACCCACAGGACTCTTCAAAAACGCCACGCCACCTGAGTGGCCGGGGCAATGCCATGAATACGAGCCGTCTTCGGCGTAATCGAGCAAGGCTTTGAAGAATGGCGGTTGCACGCTCTCCAAATAGCTTTTAGCCTCACGGATGATGTGACGCGCCACAAACTCGGGCGTGTCTTCAAACATGTGAATGAAACCGTGCAGCTCGCGCAAGATGTCGTTGGGCAAGTGACGCGACGTTTTGGTTTCGCCGTACACATAAATCGGCACATCGGCGTTTTTGCGGCGCACTTCTTCAATGAAGTTACGCAAGTTCAAAACAGCGGGGTCTAGATCGGGGCCTGGCGTGAACTCTTCGTCGTCAATCGACAAGATGAAGGCACTGGCACGCGACTGCTGTTGCGCAAATTGGCTCAGATCGCCATAGCTGGTGGCGCCCATGACCTCATAGCCCTCGCCCTCAATCGCTTCAGCCAGCGCACGAATGCCCAGGCCAGAGGTATTTTCAGAACGAAAATCCTCGTCAATGATGACGATGGGGAAGCGAAATTTCATGAGGGACTCCGAGCGTTTCAAGCTTGAAAAAAACAATAGCGCCGAAGTGTACTCGCCCACTGTTACAATCTCTGGCTTCGGAGCGATGGATGAGTGGTTTAAGTCGCACGCCTGGAAAGCGTGTGTGGGTTAATAGCCCACCGCGGGTTCGAATCCCGCTTGCTCCGCCACTACATGAGGATTTACAAGGGTTCCGCTAGAGAACATGTAGATTTTCCCACCGAAATTCCCACAGGACAAGTACAAAGTTCTGTGGGATTTTTCATTTGTGACTTCCAATTCAAGTCATACCTAATTTATGGATGTTCGGGGATCAATCCCTGTATCAGTTTCAGAGTTGTGCCCCATGTTGGTTTGGATACTCTCCAAGAATTTTTATGGCACTTGGTTAGACCCTGTGGATCAGACCTGATCGTCCAGACACATGGATACACCTGTCCCAATTGCAGTGGGTATCAATCTATGAATACTCACTGAACGTATACCTTCCATGCCACTCTATGTCTGCCTTGATGCTGGTGCTGGAAACAGCCTTGATCAACTCTGGTTACACCCTGATGGTTCACATCTCTTGGATCAGACTTTGAAGATCTAACCCATACACACACCTATCTATAGATCTTGATGGTTAGATCCAGTGTCACCCGTATCAGTTTCGGATTGACTTAGAGATTGATACAGGTTGTGGGGTGGTTCAGTTTTGGATGCAAATCTTGGTTGATCTTGTGTGAGAAAAAAACAGAATAGGCTCAAACTCTTTAATCGAGCAATCTTCTTTTCCAGCTCTGGGCTTTAGAAAACTTTTCTCGCAGGTGGATGGCCTTGGAAAGTCGAGGCAAAGAAAAACGCACAACTGGTTAGGCTGTGCGTTGGTTGGTGTAGCGGGAAACGGCGTAAATACGTGCTCTAAAGCCGTAAAAATGCGTTGATGGCGTAGCTTATGACCAAGGCTAACGGTAATTGTTGCAAGGACTTCCCACAAACCATCTATTTGGGATTCAGAGATCACTAAATACCTTTGTTAAACGAGAAACAAAGGTTGGTACGCCGATTGTCACCGTACTGCGAAATCCGTTCTGATGTGTGACGGTAAGCAAATCAAACTGCTCGTTGTTTGGCTTCATTGCACTACCCAACTGATGGTTGGATGCCTTAAATAGACAGGACCTTCCTCCGTGTTTTACATTTGCAATGTCGGAATGGTTGTTCGTGCAGCAATGTACGAAGGTAAGTTGTTACGAGTATTCGTGACTACCGAAAGTGAGTGGGAAATGCCTTAAACCCACAAAATGTTTGTCAGCCGCAGTTATGGCGTCAGACATTTGCGTAAAGCCAGCACCTAAAAAGGATGATCGCATAACCTGCCTTTTCTTGTTCAATCAAGTTGTGTCATAACTGAAACCTAAGAGAACTCAACGAAAAATGTTTGCACTTTGCCCGTTCATCGGGCAAGGTGTATCCAAACCGTCCTGAATCTTACGAAAAAGAGATCCAAAAAGATCCCCAGAAAGTCTAAATCTCTCAACCTGAAACATCGAGTGACGCAGGAGCGAGAAGTCTTGGACTGAAAGGACAAGACAGTTAGGTAAAGATCTAAATATGCATGTGGTGTTCATTTACAGAACATCATCACTCATCAGGATTAAACCTGTATCAGTGCTAACCAAGCAACCATATGGGGATAGAAATGAAAAGAAACAACCCGACTAGATACAGTCATGAATTATCGGTAAAACTTCCTTTGGAGCTGATTGCAGATTTCAATAAGCTACGTTTTCAATTCAATGGTGTAGTTGGTACTGATGAGGAATTTGCAGAGTACATCATGACGGTGTTCTTGCTCAATCACAGTCGCAACGCAGGTATTGACCCAGCTTTTGAAGCGTGATCAAAAGCTAATGGATCAAATCAGAACATATCCAGCTAGACCAATGGACTCAATCCAACATCCGACCCAGAACTCCACTATCGGATGTGAATCTAGGGATCTAGATGGATCAAAACCTATGACACTCAGCCAAGCGAAACCTGAGGACTTGTGCCTTAGATTGCTAGAGAAATATACGTCACTTGTGGATTCGTACGAAATCAATTCAGGATTAGATCTTGGGTTGCTTAAAAATTAAGCGGCAATATGATCGCATCCACATGATCTGAACGAGTCTTAGTCTTCAAGTTGGATCAAATCTAATCCTGAAGCAGATCTACACCACAGGCACTTGTGAGAAGTCAGTACAGGGGACTTTCGCTCCTACTTAATACACCACTGATCAACTATCCCACTAGTTACCGTCTCAATTTCCCAGGTGAGTAACCGAATTTCCGCTTGAATGCAGCACTAAAGTGGTTCACGTGTGCATACCCTAAATGCAGAAAGCTATGTGTAGTAAAGCTTTGCGAGTTATCAGGATGTAACCGAGAGACTCAGGCCGAAGTGCCAAATGCTCTCCAATTGATACACCCCGATTTCGCTTGCTCCGCCAAAACAAAAAGCCCCTGCTGATTTCAGCAGGGGCTTTTTCTTGTGACATACAACCAGCCTTAACTGCTGCTTTCCTGAGCTTTCTTGATCACGCTCTTCGCATCAGCATTGCTGTTTGCAGCCGCTGAGCTTATGGGATTTTGAATGACCAAGCCCAATAAGCGTGCGCCATGCTCAACGGCAATGGAACCATAAGAAATATCGCCCTGCACGATCGAGTCTTTGTGGAACTCCACACGTTCAGCTGCGTAAATATTGCCTTCCACCTTGCCTGCCACCATCACGCGGTGTGCCGTGATATCGCCAGAAACTTCACCTGTTTTGCCAATCGCCACGGTGACTTTGTTGTCTTTGGTGGTTTCGATATTGCCAACCACCTTGCCATCGATGCGAACGCTGTCAAGCAACACCAAACGGCCATAAATCTGGGTTGTACGACCAATGATGGTGTCAAAGCGCTCTTGTGAAGGCGACAACGACTTGTCTCTGAGTTTTTCAAACATGACTGGCCTTTGAGATGTTATTGAGCGTTAGCAGTAGTGGTCTGCAGCAACATTTGCGTAGGGTTCAACACGCGGTCATTGCGCATCACTTCGTAATGCAAGTGCGGGCCAGTGGAACGCCCCGTGGTACCCAATTGCGCAATCGTGTCACCACGTTGAACTTTTTGTCCCACTTCGACTAGGCGCTTACTCAAATGCGCATACCGCGTCGTGAAACCTTCAATGTGGCTGACTTCCACCACATTGCCATAGGAGGCGTCCCACGCGGAACGCGTCACCGTCCCCGCGGCAGTGGCCACAATGGGAGAGCCAACATCCGCCACAAAGTCCAAGCCCTCGTGCATCGCCAACTGTCCCGTGAATGGATCGTTGCGAATGCCAAAGCCACTGGTCACGCGAAAGTCTTTCCCCATAGGAATACCGGTGGGCAAGGCATGCAACCAACTGAGCTGAGCTGACCAGTTTTGCGTCAAGTTTTTAACGGCTATTTGGGTCTGGCTGAATTCATCCATCGCAGATACGAAGTCTTGATTCAAGTCACGTGATGGGGTGACTTGCAATCGAGGCGCCACCCAAGGGCCGCCACGCGCTTCATCTTTTTTGCTGTATTTGTCGCGCAAATTGGTAGGGGTAGCCACTTCCATGAAACGATTTTTCAAGGCTTCAAGCTGGCGAATTTCTTGCACCGTGGTGTTGAGGGTTTGGCGCAGGTTATTCAAGCGCTCGCGATACACGGCCTCAACTTTTTGCTGCTCAGCCTCGGTAGTCACACCACCTAAGCTACGCGCCAAACTAGGACTCATCTCAATGGCAATACGAAAACCAATAAAGTGCAATAACACGCCAAAAGTGACCAACACAAACGCTGAGGCGCACACGCCCACCAGTACTTTTCGTGCTGTGATGGAAATGGTCCGCACCGAGGCGGTGGGCCCAGACACCCACATCAATTGCATAGATGGCTCCGGAGAAACTTATCAGAATGAGTGCGAGCTACCTCGCACATGAGCGGAGAATTGTAGGGAGTTCTCCTTCGCCAGATCACTTATATTTTTAAATATGTCACCACCAATGACAAAGAATGCTTCTTGAAGAAAAGTTAACGCCATTAGGCTAAATTCACTAAAAAATAAGCATCACAATGCCATCCATGACGCACGATGAGTCACTGCAAATCCCTTGGCTAGAAGACCAAACGCCCTTACCTAGGCCAGAATCAGCTCAAAAATTAGGCACGCCATTAGCCGGATTGGTGGCCGCAGGAGGCGGACTCTCCGTCGCGCGACTGCATGAGGCATATGCCAAAGGCATGTTCCCATGGTTCAGCAAAGGACAGCCTGTTTTGTGGTGGTCACCTGATCCGCGGATGGTGCTTCACACAGACGAGTTCAAGCTACATCGCTCGCTGCGCAAAACATTACAAAAATTCAGACATGATGCCCGCTGTGAAATTCGTTTCGACAGTCATTTTGGCGATGTCATTCGCCATTGCGCCAACACCCCACGCTTAGGCCAGCCAGGCACATGGATCGTTCCTGAAATGATTTCAGCCTACGAAGCGTTACATCGCGCGGGGCTCGCTCACAGCATCGAGACTTGGATAGACGGTCAATTGGTGGGCGGTTTGTATTGCGTGGCAGTTGGTCACACCATATTTGGAGAGTCCATGTTTGCGCACCAACACGATGCGTCAAAAATTGCACTCGCAGCGCTGGTGGCCTTTGCACGCATGCACAAAATTGCATGGATCGATTGCCAACAAAACACCAAGCACTTAGCATCATTGGGGGCAAAAGAAATACCGAGATCTGAATTTCTTCAAAAAATCAGAGATGCAAGTACAGCGGCCATCCCCTCTTGGCACTTTGATGCTTCTTACTGGGACTTCGTTATTTCACAAAAAATGACGTCATGACTAACCATCAAGACTTGCCTCTCCATGCTGTGCAGTTTTACGCGACAGCACCTTACTCCTGCAGCTATTTACCTGCAAAAACAGCGCGTTCGCAAGTGGCAACACCTAGTCACCTGATCAACAACGACGTTTATGCAAATTTGGTTCATCAGGGGTTTCGGCGCAGCGGCTTGTTCACATACCGACCTTACTGCGACAGCTGCAAAGCATGCATACCCTTGCGGGTTGACGCCGCGCAATATGAGCCCACACGCAGCCAGCGACGGGCTTGGGCGCAGCACAAAAACTTGCAAGTTCGGGTTTTGAAATTAGGATTTGATCCCGAGCATTACGCTTTGTATCTGCGCTATCAAACCCTCCGTCATGCCGGTGGTGGCATGGACGAAGACAGCACAGAACAGTACAGACAGTTTCTCTTACAGAGTCGCGTCAATACTCGACTGATTGAGTTTCGAGAACCCAACGATGACATCCAGTCACTGGGAACTCTCAAAATGGTGTCGATCGTGGATGTCCTCAGTGATGGTTTGTCCGCGGTTTACACTTTTTACGAAGCTGAACCCCACACCAGTTACGGCACTTACAACGTGATGTGGCAAATTGAACAAGCGCGAGAGTTGAAGATGCCTTACGCATATTTAGGTTACTGGATTCAAGATAGCCAAAAGATGCGATACAAAGCCGATTTTTTACCCCATCAACGCTTAATTGACGGGGAATGGATTGATTTTAATTTCACATGATAAAATGAATCATGCGTAAATCTACTGTGCCCGCCACCCCAAACATTCAAGTCATTGAGCGAATGTTCACGCTCATTGATGTATTGGCATCACGCGAAGAAGCGATTTCGTTGAAGGAAATCAGCGAGCGAACAGGCTTACATCCATCGACCACTCACCGCATCTTGAATGACTTAGCGGTGGGACGCTTTGTTGATCGCCCAGAAGCTGGTAGCTACCGACTGGGCATGCGTCTGCTGGAATTGGGCAACCTAGTCAAAGGCCGACTCAACGTACGCGATGTGGCTTTTCAACCCATGCGAGAGTTGCACAAACTCATCCAACAACCCGTCAATCTCAGCGTACGTCAAGGCGACGAAATTGTGTATGTTGAGCGCGCGTTCAGCGAACGCTCTGGGATGCAAGTGGTCCGAGCCATTGGCGGGCGCGCGCCCCTTCACCTAACCTCGGTTGGCAAACTGTTCTTAGCCATGGACGACCCCCAACGTGTGCGTGCCTACGCCACACGGACTGGCTTAAGTGGCCAGACGCGGAACAGCATCACGCAATTGCCCGTATTGGAACGAGAATTATCAAAAGCCCGTCAATACGGTGTGGCACGCGACAACGAAGAGCTAGAACTCGGCGTGCGGTGTATAGCATCTGGAATTTATGACGACCAAGGAAAGTTGGTCGCAGGCTTGTCAATTTCAGCCCCCGCTGATCGTTTAGATGAGGAATGGCTACCCAAACTGCAAGCCACCACACAGGCCATCTCACACGCTCTAGGCTATAAACAGACGCATGGCTAAAACCCATCCAGACGTGTCTCACGCATAAAACAAAAAAGCCAGCAACTGTGCTGGCTTTTTTGAGAGCATCTAAAAATAGATCAGGTTTGTGGTCGGCCAGCATGGGCATGGTTGGACTCAACCCATTTACGCACACGTTCAGCATCAGCGATACGGCTCAATTTACCTGCCGAATCTAAAAATACCATGATCAACTTGCGACCAGACACTTTAGCTTGCATGACCAAGCATTGGCCAGCTTCAGAGATATAACCTGTCTTTTGCAAGCCAATATCCCAATTTGGATTTTTTACCAAGCGATTGGTGGTGTTGTATTGCAAGGTGCGATTTCCCACCTCTACGCTGTGACTAGGTGACGTAGACAACTCACGCAACGTGGCGTCGTGGTAAGCATTTCCAACCAAGGTGGCCAAATCTTTGGCGCTCGATTGGTTTTTGCTGGATAGCCCAGTTGGTTCAACATACCGCGTATCACGCATGCCGAGCTGAGCAGCTTTGGCATTCATCAACCCAACAAACGTGGGCATACCACCGGGATAAGTGCGCCCTAATGCGTGGGCTGCACGGTTTTCACTGGCCATCAAGGCCAAGTGAAGCAATTCACCACGCGTCAAAGTTGCCCCCACACGCAAACGTGAGCTACTACCTTTTTCGGTATCCACATCGTCTTGGGTGATGGTGATGGACTCGTCCATCGGCAACTTGGCCTCGCTAACGATCAAACCCGTCATCAGCTTGGTGATCGATGCAATCGGCAATACAGCTTGGTCATTTTTGCTCAACAACACTTCGTGTGTGTCTTGATCAATCACATACGCCACACTGGATTTCAAATCCAACATATCGCTGGTGGCATGCAAGCCAGCTTTTTGACCAAACGAAGGGATTGCTGGCGCAGCTTTAAACGCTTTGGCTTGACGCACATGCGTTTTGACAACCGACGGTTTGGTCTTCTGAACCGTTGGTTTTTTCTGATTTGTAGCAGCTTGGACGTGCATAGTGCACAAAGAAGTTAACAAACCGAGCGAAGTAGCAATCAGCAGTCGTTTCAAGTGGTGTTCCTTAAGCTTGAAAAACATATTTATGCGAGTCTACCAAGAAAAGTCACGCAAGATCAAGGACTTGCGTGACTTATTTAACAAAATTGATACGGTATATCGATTTTTGAAATTTAGCCTTGGGCGGCGACTCGGTCGGATTTGCTTTGCAACTTGTTCAAAGCACTCAGATACGCTTTTGCGGAAGCCACCACGATATCGGGGTCAGAACCCACACCGTTGACCACACGACCGCTGTTTTGCAAGCGCACCGTCACTTCGCCTTGGCTCTCTGTCGAGCCGCTAATGGCGTTAACCGAATACAGCACCATTTCAGCGCCGCTCTTGACATGCGACTCAATCGCTTTGAGTGAAGCATCAACGGGGCCATTGCCATCGGAATCACCCTTCACCTCTTTGCCAGCTACCGTGAATACCACGCTCGCGTGTGGACGCTCACCGGTTTCGCTGTGCTGCGACAAAGAAACAAAGCCAAACTGCTCACTGGCATTGCCAACCGACTCGTCGCTCACCAAAGCCAAAATGTCTTCATCAAAAATTTCGCTCTTACGGTCAGCCAGTTCTTTGAACTTCGCAAAGGCTGTATTGATCTCGGCTTCGCTGTCCAACTGCACGCCCAAGTCTTCCAAGCGTTGTTTGAATGCATTGCGGCCACTGAGCTTACCCAACACAATTTTGTTGGCACTCCAACCCACATCTTCTGCACGCATGATTTCGTAGGTGTCGCGCGCCTTGAGCACGCCATCTTGGTGAATACCGGACGCGTGGGCAAACGCATTGGCCCCCACCACCGCTTTGTTGGGTTGAACCACAAAACCTGTGGTCTGGCTGACCATACGGCTAGCTGCCACGATTTGCTTGGTGTCAATGTTCAGGTCAAGGTCAAAGTAATCTCGGCGGGTCTTGATGGCCATGACAACCTCTTCCAGCGAACAGTTACCGGCGCGCTCACCCAAGCCATTGATGGTGCACTCGACTTGACGTGCGCCGCCAATCTTCACCCCAGCCAACGAGTTAGCCACAGCCATGCCCAAGTCGTTATGGCAATGCACAGACCAAATGGCTTTGTCAGAGTTGGGCACCCGCTCGCGTAAGGTCTTGATGAAGTTGCCATACAGCTCTGGGATTGCATAACCCACGGTGTCTGGAATGTTGATGGTGGTCGCACCTTCGGCAATCACGGCCTCCACCACGCGGCACAAAAAGTCCATCTCGCTGCGGTAGCCGTCTTCGGCGCTGAACTCGATATCGCCCACCAAATTACGGGCAAAGCGCACCGATTGCTTGGCTTGCTCTAACACTTGCTCGGGCGACATGCGCAATTTTTTCTCCATGTGCAACGGCGATGTTGCAATGAAGGTATGGATACGTGCGCTGTTTGCCCCCTTGAGCGCTTCAGCAGCTCGGCTGATATCTCGGTCGTTGGCACGTGACAAAGAGCAAATCGTGGAATCTTTGATGGCATTGGCAATGCCTTGCACCGCTTCGAAGTCACCGTTGGAGCTGGCAGCAAAACCAGCCTCAATCACGTCGACCTTCAATCGCTCTAACTGACGCGCAATGCGCAGCTTTTCGTCGCGCGTCATCGAAGCGCCAGGCGATTGTTCGCCGTCACGCAAGGTGGTGTCAAAAATGATGAGCTTGTCGGTCATGGTCAGGACTCCTAGATTCCTAAAAAACTTGCAACGTTTGATTTAGCCCCAAAGCAAAAGGCCCGCTGCGAGTGCATACGGGCCTTGTGGGGTTTGCGCGTGCGCTACCAACTCCGCCCGTTGGGGGATAGAAGCAGTAGTGCCAGCGAAAAATTTTTCATGCCTCGAATTTAGCACAAAGCCAAACCCTTTGACGCACAGGGCGTCTCATTTGTGCAAGCCTGCTTCATCAGGCTCATCGGTCGAGGTACTGATGACGCTGGTTTGCATGCCTTGGGTACGGCGCCAAGCGTACAAGGCATAACCGCTCAAACCGTACACCATGAACAAAGCAAACAAGACGATGGGGGGATGAATATTAATCACCGCAATGACCAAAGCCAACATGACGATGACGGCAAACGGCACACTTCGCTTCATCTGCACATCTTTGAAGCTGTAAAACGGCACATTGGTCACCATGGTCAATCCGGAATAGAGACACATGGCAAACATGAGCCAAGCCACATCAGCCCCTGCAATCCCCATCTCGGTCATCAACCACATGAAGCCCATCACCAAAGCAGCTGCAGCAGGCGAAGGCAACCCCTGGAAGAAGCGTTTATCCACCACAGCGGTGTTCACGTTAAAGCGAGCCAAACGCAAAGCGGCGCAAGAAATGTACACAAATGCAGCTACCCAGCCCCAGCGGCCCAATCCTTTGAGGGCCCATTCATAAGAAATCAAAGCAGGCGCAGCACCAAACGACACCATATCAGCCAAGGAGTCCATTTGCTCACCAAACGCGCTTTGCGTATTCGTCATGCGCGCCACACGGCCATCCAAGCTGTCGAGCACCATGGCACAAAACACGCCAATAGCGGCCATCTCATAGCGGTCGTTCATCGCCATCACAATGGCGTAAAACCCGCCAAACAAGGCGGCCAACGTGAACAAGTTGGGCAAGACATAAATGCCTTTGCGGGGCTTGCGAGGCACAAACTCTTCTGTTTGATCTTGTTGTTCTGACATTCGTTGAGCTCCGAAAAGTAGGCCTAGAGTGTAAGCGCTGCGTCAAGCGCGCACGAAAAGGAAAAAGGCCACCGAAGTGGCCTTTTTCAATGCAAGAAGCAGATGCTTAGTTGCGAGTTTGGTCAACCAATTTGTTCTTGGAAATCCAAGGCATCATGGCGCGCAATTTTTCACCCACGGTTTCAATGGCATGCTCAGCATTCAAGCGACGACGTGCAGTCATGCTTGGGTAGTTGGTCTTACCTTCCAAGATGAACATCTTGGCATATTCACCGGTTTGGATGCGCTTCAACGCATTGCGCATGGCTTCACGTGATTGCTCGTTGATCACTTCGGTGCCCGTCACATACTCACCATACTCTGCGTTGTTAGAGATGGAGTAGTTCATGTTGGCGATGCCGCCTTCGTACATCAAGTCCACAATCAACTTCAACTCGTGCAAGCACTCGAAGTAAGCCATTTCGGGCGCGTAACCAGCTTCTGTCAAGGTTTCGAAACCCATCTTCACCAATTCAACAGCGCCACCGCACAACACGGCTTGCTCGCCGAACAAGTCGGTTTCTGTTTCTTCTTTGAAGTTGGTTTCAATGATGCCGCCTTTGCCGCCACCGTTGGCCATGGCGTAGCTCAAAGCCAAGTCACGGGCTTTGCCAGACTTGTCTTGATACACAGCGATCAAAGATGGCACGCCGCCGCCTTTGAGGTACTCAGAACGCACGGTGTGACCTGGGCCTTTAGGGGCAACCATGATCACGTCCAAGTCAGCGCGTGGAATAACTTGGTTGTAATGCACGTTGAAACCGTGAGCAAACGCCAAAGTAGCGCCCTGCTTCATGTTGGGAGCGACATTGTTGTTGTACACCTCTGGGATGTTTTCGTCAGGCAACAAGATCATGACCAAGTCAGCTGCTTTTACAGCATCGTTGACTTCCATCACGGTCAAACCGGCTTTAGCCACTTTATCCCATGAAGCGCCGCCTTTACGCAAACCGACCACGACTTTGACGCCGCTTTCATTCAAGTTTTGCGCGTGTGCGTGGCCTTGTGAACCGTAGCCGATGATGGCCACAGTTTTGCCTTTGATCAGGGACAGATCACAATCTTTGTCGTAAAAAACTTTCACAGGGTTCTCCTAAAAAATACTTTTAAAAAGGGTTGGAATTTAAACGCGCAAGATACGTTCGCCGCGGCCAATGCCACATGCGCCCGTGCGAACGGTTTCGAGAATTGCGCTGCGGTCAATCGCTTCTAAAAACGCATCGTTCTTAGACAGGTCGCCCGTCAACTCAATGGTGTAGCTCTTCTCAGTCACATCGATGATGCGGCCACGGAAGATATCGGCCATGCGTTTCATCTCTTCACGCTCTTTACCTACGGCACGCACCTTCACAAGCATCAGCTCGCGTTCGGTGTAAGCACCCTCGGTCAGATCGACCACTTTGACCACTTCAATCAAACGGTTCAAGTGTTTGGTAATTTGTTCAATCACCTCGTCTGAACCATGCGTTTGAATGGTCATGCGTGACAAACTGGCGTCTTCGGTAGGCGCCACCGTCAGAGATTCAATGTTGTAACCACGGGCAGAGAACAAACCCACCACGCGCGACAAAGCACCGGGTTCGTTTTCGAGCATCAGGGAAATGATGTGTTTCATGTTGTCATCCTTCCCGTTCACAGGTCTTCGCTGCCAAGCAGCATTTCGGTGATGCCCTTGCCGGCCTTGACCATCGGGAACACGTTCTC
>Ga0228702_1000794_pt1 | contig 22607 bp, 21 predicted proteins | sample McNCre217_Aug_MG_2_FD_178018 | JGI IMG/M metagenome (GOLD analysis project Ga0228702, IMG submission 178018) | Freshwater microbial communities from McNutts Creek, Athens, Georgia, United States - 20-17_Aug_MG | ecosystem: Environmental > Aquatic > Freshwater > Creek | place: USA: Georgia...
ATGAACATGAGGACGTTGCCAAAGGCTTCACCCATGCCCAAGGAATGGGCCAACCAAGCCAGGCCCAGGCCAGCGGCCAGGCCACCCAGCATGGCACCCCAAGGCTTCTTGGGTGCAGCGGCAGGGGCTGCAGCCGTGGCCGGTTTGCCCGCAGCGGGAGCTGCTTGCTGAGCCGGTGCAGCGGGCTGCTGTGGACGCACGGCTTCACGCTGCGTCACTTGATTCGATTGTTGACCGATGGATTTGCCGCCACCGAAACGTCGGGCGGCTTCGGCATTCAAACTGCCCAGGGCCAAAACGCCAGCGAGCAACAGGGTCAAGAACTTGTTCACGGTGTCTCCAGTGGATAACAAAACTCACACAACAGGCATCAGCACTTGATACCTGCATGCAAGGCTACCACCCCAGCCGACAAATTGTGAAAATCCACATGGCCAAATCCGCTGTTTTTCATAAGGGTTTTCAGCTCTTCCTGTCCAGGATGCATACGAATGGATTCAGCCAGGTAGCGGTAACTGTCGGCGTCACCCGCCACCAGCTTGCCCATGTGGGGCAGGATTTTGAAGCTGTACCAGTCGTAAATTTTCTCCAGCGGCTTGGCCACTTTGGAGAACTCCAGCACCAACAATTTGCCACCGGGCTTGAGCACGCGGCACATCTCTTTGAGCGCCACGTCCTTGTGGGTCATGTTGCGCAAGCCAAAGGCGACACTCACCACATTGAAATGGTTGTCGGGAAAGGGCAGCTTTTCGGCGTCGCATACCAAGGTGGGCAGCGCCAAACCATGGTCAAGCAAACGGTCGCGGCCCGTGCTGAGCATGGCCTCGTTGATGTCGGTGTGCACCACGCGGCCCGTCGCGCCGACTTTTTTGGCAAACGCCATCGACAAATCACCCGTGCCGCCTGCGATGTCGAGCACCTGGTCACCCTCCTTGAGGTTGGCCACCTGCACGGTGTAGGCCTTCCACACACGGTGCAGGCCCATCGACATGAGGTCGTTCATCACGTCGTATTTGGATGCGACCGAGTCAAACACGCCGCGCACATGCTTGGCTTTTTCTGTTTCGTCGACGGTCTTGAAACCGAAATGGGTGGTGCTCATGGGAATGCTCAATGGTTGTGACCGCAGCTGCTGCCGCCCTTGACAGGCATGGGCGCATCGCGGTCGGTGCCTGCAGCTTGCAAGCGCTCTTCGTATTGTTGCCACAGGGCCGTTTGCTGGTCGCCCAAAAAGTACAGGTACTCCCAGGTGAACAAGCCCGAATCGTGGCCGTCTGAAAAGGTCGGCTTGACGGCGTAATTGCCCACGGGCTCGATGCCCTCCACGGTGACATTTCGCTTGCCGGTTTGCAGCACTTCCTGACCCGGGCCGTGGCCCTGCACTTCGGCCGAAGGGCTGTAGATGCGCATCAGCTCAAACGGAATGCGGAACTGCTTGCCGTCTGAAAAACCGATCTCCAGCACCCGGCTTTGACCATGAACGGTCAGAGACTCGGGCGTGGGTGTTGATTGGGTCAAACCCGCCATGACGATCTTTCGGTTTAAACCAGCACGCGCTCAATGCCACCGGCATTGGCGGCACTGACGTACTCGGGCATCCAGTTCTCGCCCAGGATGTGCTTGGCCATCTCGACCACGATGTAGTCCGCTTCGAGCAGGCCGTTTTGCAGGTCGTCACCGTAGCGCGACAGGCCTTGCAGGCAGCTCGGGCAGCTGGTCAGGATCTTGACGTTGTCCTTGGGGCCGAGCGCACCGCTGTCGCGCAAGGCTGCTTCACCTTTGAGGATTTCCTCTTCCTTGCGGAAGCGCACTTGCGTGGAAATGTCGGGACGCGTGACGCCCAACGTGCCCGACTCGCCGCAGCAGCGGTCCGACTTGAGCACCTGATCGCCCAACAAGCCCTTGACGGTCTTCATCGGGTCTTGCAGCTTCATGGGCGTGTGGCAAGGGTCGTGGTACAGGTAAGCACCTTGCGCTTCGAGCTTGATGCCTTTTTCGAGCAGGTACTCGTGGATGTCCACGATACGGCAGCCCGGGAAGATCTTGTCGAACTCATAACCCTGCAGCTGGTCGTAGCAAGTGCCGCAGCTCACCACCACCGTCTTGATGTCCAGGTAGTTGAGGGTGTTGGCCACGCGATGGAACAGCACACGGTTGTCGGTGATGATCTTCTCGGCCTTGTCGAACTGGCCCGAGCCCTTTTGCGGATAGCCGCAGCACAGGTAGCCCGGCGGCAACACGGTCTGCACACCCGCATGCCACAGCATGGCCTGCGTGGCCAAACCCACCTGGCTGAACAGGCGCTCGGAGCCGCAACCGGGGAAGTAGAACACCGCTTCGGTTTCCGAAGTCGTGGCCTTGGGGTCACGGATGATCGGCACGTAGTCGTTGTTCTCGATGTCGAGCAAGGCACGCGCCGTTTTCTTGGGCAGGTTGCCCGGCATCTTCTTGTTGATGAAGTGGATCACCTGCTCTTTGATCGGTGCAGCACCCACGGTGGCGGGCGGTGCACTGGTCTGCTTGCGGGCCACGCCCTTGAGCAAACCGGCCACAAAGCGTTGCGCCTTCATGCCCACTCCCACCATGGCGGCGCGAGCCATCTTGATGGTTTCGGGGTTGGTGGCGTTGAGCATGAACATGGCCGCGGCATTGCCGGGACGGAAGCTCTTTTGCCCCATCTTGCGCAACAAGTTGCGCATGTTCATGGTCACGTCGCCAAAGTCGATCTTGACCGGGCAAGGCGTCAAGCATTTGTGGCAGACGGTGCAATGGTCGGCCACGTCTTCAAATTCCTGCCAGTGCTTGATCGACACACCCCGGCGGGTCTGCTCTTCGTACAGGAAGGCCTCGACCAAGAGCGAAGTGGCCAGGATTTTGTTGCGTGGGCTGTAGAGCAAATTGGCGCGTGGCACATGGGTCGAGCACACCGGCTTGCACTTGCCGCAGCGCAGGCAGTCCTTGACACTGGCCGCGATCTCGCCGATGTCCGACTGCTGCATGATCAGTGACTCGTGGCCCATCAGGCCAAAGCTGGGGGTGTAGGCGTGCGTCAGGTCGGCCGCATGCACATCGTCGCCCAGACCGGTCAGGGCTGCGCCGCGCAGCAGCTTGCCTTTGTTGAAGCGGCCTTGCGGGTCCACCTTGGCCTTGTAGGCGGTGAAGTTGGCCAACTCGGCGTCGGTCAAAAACTCCAACTTGGTGATGCCGATGCCGTGCTCGCCCGAGATCACGCCGTCCAGGCTGCGGGCCAGCACCATGATGCGGGCCACCGCTTCGTGCGCGGTTTGCAGCATCTCGTAGTTGTCAGAATTGACCGGGATGTTGGTGTGGACATTGCCGTCACCGGCGTGCATGTGCAGCGCGACCCAGACGCGGCCCTTGAGCACACGCTTGTGGATGGCGTTGACCTCGGCCAGGATGGGCTGGAAAGCCGCACCCGAAAAGATGTCCTGGAAGGCTGGACGGATTTGCGTTTTCCAGCTGGCGCGCAAGGTGTGGTCTTGCAACTGAGGGAACAGGCTTTCCACATCGCTGAGCCAGCCTTGCCACTGGTCGCGCACATCGCGCACCACAGTCAGCGCCTGGGCCACGCGGTCTTCGAGCAGCTCGGCCGAAGGGATCTCGCTGGCGTCGTCCGACTTGCCCAGCGGCAGGTTGCCCCGCTCCAGAAAGCTTTCGAGTTCGGCGCAGAACTTGAGCTTGTTGCGCAGGCTCAGCTCGATGTTGATGCGCTCGATGCCGTCGGTGTACTCGGCCATGCGCGGCAGAGGGATCACCACGTCTTCGTTGACCTTGAAGGCGTTCGTGTGGCGTGAGATGGCGGCGGTGCGTTTGCGGTCCAGCCAGAATTTCTTGCGCGCTTCGGGGCTGATGGCGATGAAGCCTTCGCCGCTGCGCGAGTTGGCGATGCGCACGACTTCGGACGTCGCCTTGGCCACGTCATCGGCGTTGTCGCCAGCGATGTCACCGATCAGCACCATTTTGGGGAAACCGCCACGCTTGGACTTGGTGGTGTAACCCACGGCGCGCAGGTAGCGGTCGTCCAGGTGCTCCAGGCCGGCCAGCACGGTGCCCGTGCGCTTTTGCTCGGCGAACATGAAGTCCTTGATCTCGACGATGCTCGGCACCGCATTGCGGGCATGGCCAAAGAACTCCAGGCACACGGTGCGGGTGTGCTCGGGCATGCGGTGCACCACCCAGCGGGCGCTGGTGATCAGGCCGTCACAGCCTTCTTTTTGCACGCCGGGCAGGCCCGAGAGGAACTTGTCGGTCACGTCCTTGCCCAGGCCTTCCTTGCGGAAAGTCTTGCCGGGAATGACCAGGGTCTCGGTACGGATCGGGGTCTTGCCGTCGGCCTTGAAGTAGCGCAGCTCAAAGGTGGCGACTTCGGCGTCGTGGATCTTGCCCATGTTGTGGTCCATGCGGACCACGTCCAGCCACTCGGCCTCGGGCGTGACCATGCGCCAGCTGGCCAGGTTGTCGAGCGCGGTGCCCCAGAGCACGGCCTTTTTGCCGCCCGCGTTCATGGCGATGTTGCCGCCAATGCAAGAGGCTTCGGCCGAGGTGGGGTCCACAGCAAAGACAAAACCGCCGCGCTCGGCCGCATCGGCCACGCGCTGGGTCACCACACCGGCTTCGGTGTAGATGGTCGGAATTTTGTGCGCAATGCCCGGCAGCTCGACCATCTCGACCTCGGTCATGGCTTCGAGCTTTTCAGTGTTGATGACCGTACTCTTCCAGGTCAGCGGGATCGCGCCGCCCGTGTAGCCTGTGCCGCCGCCGCGTGGGACGATGGTCAGGCCAAGATCAATACAGCCTTTGACCAAACCGGCCATCTCGGTCTCAGAGTCAGGCGTCAGCACCACAAAGGGGTACTCGACGCGCCAGTCGGTGGCGTCGGTCACGTGGCTCACCCGTGAGAGGCCGTCAAATTTGATGTTGTCCTTGGCCGTGAGGCGTCCCAGGGTCTTTTGCACCTGGCTGCGCAGCTTGGCGCGGTTGGCAAAACGCTCATTGAACTGCGCCACGGCCTGGCCAGCCAAGTCCAGCAAAGCCCCCACCAGGGCATCGCGGGCCGCATCGGCTTGCGGGGTGCGGCGTTTTTGTACTTCGCCCAGGCGGTGCTGCAAGGCGTCCACCAGCAGCTTGCGGCGACCGGGATTGTCCAGCAGGTCGTCTTGCAAATAGGGGTTGCGCTCGACCACCCAAATGTCGCCCAGCACCTCATACAACATGCGGGCGGAGCGGCCCGTACGGCGCTCATCACGCAACTGGTTCAGCAGGTCCCAAGCTTTCTCGCCCAGCAGGCGAACCACGATTTCGCGGTCCGAAAAGCTGGTGTAGTTGTACGGGATCTCGCGCAGGCGCGGCGCATCGGCGTCGGCTTGCATCAAATGTTGGAGCGTGGTGGGTGCATTCATAGGGATAGGCGCGGTCAGCAGCGTGTCAATACGCATTCAGCCAGACAGGGAAACTGGCTTGAACCCGGCTGAGGCTGAATGTTACCGCAGTGCAACAATCACGCGCCGCCCGCATGGACACCTGTCACCCATGGGTCTGGTGTCATGGAAAGCCCGAGTTGTGGCCCATTTGTCACGCAGGTTTAATCCTTTTGACATCTTCAAGGGCCAAAATGGCCGTCCATTTCTGCTTAAATTTTGAGCAGTTTTCCATTTTCAGTCCTTTCACTTTCAGGAACCACCATGAAACTCCAGCTTTCTTTCACGGCCCTGGTCTTGGGCCTGGCCAGTTTGTCTGCCCAAGCCCAGACTGAAATCCAGTGGTGGCACTCCATGGTTGCCGTGAACGGCGAATGGGTCAACGATCTGGCCAAAAACTTCAACGCCAGCCAAAAAGACTACAAAATCAACCCGGTCTTCAAGGGCACTTACGACGAATCCATGACCGCTGCCGTGGCCGCCTTCCGGGCGGGCAATGCGCCGCACATCCTGCAGGTGTTTGAAGTCGGCACCGCCACCATGATGGCCAGCAAAGGCGTGGTCGTCCCGGTGGGCAAGGTCATGCAGGACGCAGGTTACAAATTCGACCCCTCGGTCTATGTGCCCGCCGTGGCTGGTTACTACACCGCGCCCAACGGCCAGATGCTGTCCTACCCCTTCAACAGCTCGACCACGGTGTTCTATTTCAACAAGGACGCCTTCAAGGCCGCTGGCATCGACACCAGCAAGCCGCCCGCCACCTGGCCAGAAGTCGCGCTGGCAGCCGCCAAGCTCAAGGCCAACGGCCACAAATGCCCCTTCACCACCGCCTGGCAAGGCTGGACCCAGCTGGAAAGCTTCTCCACCTGGCACAACACCGAACTGGCGACCCAGGGCAACGGCATGCGCGGCACCAACGCCCGCCTGGTGGCCAACTCGCCCCTGCATGTGCGCCACATCGAGAACCTGGGCAACATGGCCAAACAAGGCCTGTTCGTCTACAAGGGCCGCGCCAACGTGCCTGAAGCATCTTTCGTCTCGGGCGAATGCGCCATGATCACCACCTCGTCGGGTTTTTATGGCAACGTGGCCAAAAACGCCAAGTTTGGCTACGGCCTGTCCACCCTGCCCTACTACCCTGACGTGGCCGGTGCCCCGCAAAACACCGTCATCGGCGGTGCCAGCCTGTGGGTGATGTCGGGCAAGAAAGCCGAAGAGTACAAAGGCGTGGCCGCCTTCTTCAATTACCTGTCGAGCGCCGAAGTGCAGTCGGCCAGCCACAAGCGCACCGGCTACCTGCCGATCACCATGGCGGCCTTCAAGCTCACTGAACAATCGGGCTTTTACAAACAAAACCCCGGCACCGACACGGCCGTGAACCAGATGATCCGCAAAACCACCGACAAGTCGCGTGGCATCCGTTTGGGCAACTATGTGCAGATCCGCACCATCGAGGACGAAGAACTCGAACAGGTCTGGGGCGGCAAGAAAACCGCCAAGGAAGCCCTGGACAGCATCATCAAGCGCGGCAACGAGTTGCTGGAACGCTTTGAAAAAGCCAACAAAGGCTGATGACCCGTTTTGGCTGCCGAAAAACGCATCGTCTTTCGCTCGACCTGGCTGCCTTGGGTGCTGATCGCACCCCAGGTGCTCATCATCAGCGTCTTCTTTTTCTGGCCTGCGGGTCAGGCCTTGTTGCAATCGTTCCAGCAGTCTGACCCTTTTGGCACCTCGGTCGAATGGGTCGGTCTGGAAAATTTCGTCAACCTCTGGAACGACGAGACCTATCTGGCCTCCTTTGGCACAACCGCCATCTTTTCCGGGTTGGTGGCGGGCCTGGGCATCAGCATCTCGCTGGTGCTGGCCTACTTTGCCGACCGGGTGGTGCGCGGCTCGGGCTTTTACCGCACTTTGTTGATATGGCCTTATGCCGTGGCCCCTGCGGTGGCGGGCGTGGTCTGGCTGTTTTTGTTCTCACCCAGCATTGGCGTGGTCTCATTTGCGCTCAACCAATGGGGCTTTGAGTGGAACGCCCTGCTCAACAGCCGCCACGCCATGGCCTTGGTGGTCATGGCTGCGGTCTGGAAACAGCTGTCCTACAACTTCCTGTTCTTTTTGGCGGGGCTGCAAAGCATTCCGAAGTCGCTCATCGAGGCGGCGGCCATCGACGGTGCAGGCCCATGGCGACGCTTTTGGACCATCCAGTTCCCGCTGCTGTCCCCCACCAGCTTTTTCCTGCTGGTGATCAACGTGGTCTATGCCTTCTTCGACACCTTCGGCATTGTGGACGCGGCCACCAAAGGCGGCCCCGGCAAGGACACGGCCATTTTGGTCTACAAGGTCTACTTTGACGGCTTCAAGGCGCTGGACCTGGGCGGCTCTGCCGCGCAGTCGGTGGTGCTCATGGTCATCGTGGTGGCGCTCACTGTGGTGCAGTTCCGCTTCGTCGAGAAAAAAGTGAATTACTGATGATTGAGCGCAACCGATTTCTGGACGTGCTGTCCCATGCCGTGCTCATCGTGGGGGTGATGGTGGTGGCTTTCCCGGTCTATGTGACCTTTGTCGCCTCCACCCACACCATGGAAGAGGTCGTCAAAGCCCCCATGTCGCTGTGGCCAGGATCTCACATGGTTGAGAACTACAAAGCCGCTTTGATGGGCGACCGCGTGGGCATGGGCTCGACGGCCGCTGTGGGCCCCATGATGATGGTGAGCCTGGTCTGCGCCCTGATCATTGCCATCGGCAAGATCGCCATTTCGCTGCTGTCGGCCTTTGCCATCGTGTATTTCCGCTTTCCCTTTCGCATGGCGGTCTTCTGGGGCATCTTCATCACCCTGATGCTGCCGGTCGAAGTGCGCATCGGCCCCACCTACAAAGTCGTCTCTGATCTGGGCATGCTCAACAGCTACGCGGGCCTCACGGTGCCCTTGATCGCCTCGGCCACCGCCACCTTTTTGTTCAGGCAGTTCTTTCTGACGGTGCCCGACGAGTTGGTCGAAGCCGCCCGCATGGACGGCGCGGGGCCGATGCGCTTTTTCAAGGACGTGCTGGTGCCGCTGTCGGCCACCAGCATGGCCGCGCTGTTCGTGATCCAGTTCATCTACGGCTGGAACCAGTACCTCTGGCCGCTCTTGGTCACCACCGAAGAAAACATGTACCCGGTGGTCATCGGCATCAAACGCATGATCTCGGGCGGCGACGCCCAGACCGAATGGCACATCGTCATGGCCACCGCCATGCTGGCCATGATCCCGCCTGCGGCGGTGGTCATGCTGATGCAAAAATGGTTCGTCAAGGGCCTGGTTGATACTGAAAAATAATGGCCTCCATCACCCTCTCCCACATCCTCAAAACCTATGGCGCTGGTGCCAAGGCCAACACCGTCATCCACGACCTGAACGCCAGCATTGGCGACGGGGAATTCGTGGTCATCGTCGGGCCTTCGGGCTGCGGCAAGTCCACCCTGCTGCGCATGGTGGCGGGCTTGGAAGACATCTCGGGCGGCACCATCTCGATTGGCGATCGCGTGGTCAACGAGCTGGAACCGGCCGAGCGCGACATCGCCATGGTGTTCCAGAACTACGCGCTCTACCCGCACATGAGCGTGTTCGACAACATGGCCTACGGCCTGAAGATCGCCAAACGCCCGCCGGAAGAAATCAAGGCCCGCGTGGACAAAGCGGCGGGCATCCTCGAACTGAGCCACCTGCTGCAACGCAAGCCCCGTGAGCTCTCGGGCGGTCAGCGCCAGCGCGTGGCCATGGGCCGCGCCATCGTGCGCCAGCCGCAGGTTTTTTTGTTTGACGAGCCACTGTCCAACCTCGACGCCAAGCTGCGCGCCCAAACCCGGCTCGAAATTCAAAAACTCCACCGCGAATTGGGCATCACCAGCCTGTTCGTGACGCACGACCAGGTCGAAGCCATGACGCTGGCCCAGCGCATGATCGTGATGAACGGCGGCCACATGGAACAGTTCGGCACGCCCGAAGAGGTCTACAACCGCCCCGCCAGCACCTTCGTGGCCAGCTTCATCGGCTCGCCGCCCATGAACTTGCTCAAGCATGCCCCGGGCACGGCCGAAGGGCGAATTTTGGGCATCCGCCCCGAACATCTGGACATCACCCCCTCGGGTGGCTGGACACTGAGCGTGGACACGGTGGAGCTGCTGGGTGCCGAGCGTCTGGTGCATGCCCGCTTGGGCCAGGAAACGCTGACCCTGCGGCTGGACGAATCGCTGCCCGCGCCGCAGCCGGGCAGCACATTCAACGCCACGCCACGCGCTGACCGCGTGCACTGGTTTGACGCGCAAACCCAAAAACGCATCGCCTGAAAATGAAAGCCTGGCCCTACCCGCGCTGGATCGCCCACCGAGGCGCTGGCAAGCTCGCACCCGAAAACACCCTGGCTGCCTTCAGACTAGGTGCCTCACACGGCTTTCGCATGTTCGAGTGCGACGCCAAGCTCAGCGCCGACGGCGTGGTGTTTTTGATGCACGACGCCACGCTGGAGCGCACGACCAACGGCCACGGCGTGGGTGGAGATCAGACTTGGCACGCCCTGTCGCAACTGGACGCAGGCGGCTGGCATTCACGCGCTTTTGCAGGCGAGCCCTTGCCCACACTCGAAGCCCTGGCCCGGTTTTGCCTGGCCAACCGCTACTTGCTCAACATCGAGATCAAACCCACACCGGGTGCTGAAGCAGCGACTGGCGAAGCAGTGGCACGTCTGGCCGCGCAACTTTGGGCTGGGGCTGAAGTGCCGCCCTTGCTGACCTCTTTCAAACCCGATGCGCTGGCAGCCGCTCAAACAGCGGTGCCCGAGTTGCCACGCGGCTTGCTGATCGACACCTTGTGGGACGGCTGGTTTGAAAAAGCGCTTGAACTCCAGTGCGTTGCCGTAGTTGCCAACTACGCGCTGTGGGACGCCAACACCGTGGCCCGCGTGCACGGCGCAGGCATGCGCTGCCTGAGCTACACCGTCAACGACGATTGGGCCGCCGAGCACCTGCTGGCCCTGGGCACCGACGGCATCATCACCGACCGGGTCGATCTGTTCAGCCCAGTCTGAGCCAGCAGCTCAGTCGAGCTTGGCCCCGGACTTCTGAACCACATCGGCCCAACGCGGCAGCTCGGTGGTCAAGAACTTGGCGAAGTCATCCGCCCCCAGGAATGCCGGATCGGCCCCTTGCGCCACCATGCGGCTTTTGATGTCGGGCTGCGCCAGCACCGCCTTGAAGACCTCGCTCAGTTTGTTCACCGCCTCTTTGGGCGTGCCCGCCGGGGCCAAAAAGCCATAGAAACCCACCACCTCAAAGTTCTTGATGCCAGTTTCCATCACGGTGGGCACATCGGGCAGGGCCGGGCTGCGCTCGCGGCTGGTCACGGCCAGGGCGCGGACCTTGCCTTGCTTGTGGTACTGCGCCGCTTGCGGAATGCTCTCGGCCATGAACTGCACCTGGCCTGCGATCAGGTCGGTGAAGGCCGGTGCGCTACCCCGGTAAGGGATGTGGACCATGAACAGGCCTGTCGCGGCTTTGAACATTTCAGGCACCAGGTGGCTGCTGCCACCGTTGCCCGCTGAGCCGTAGTTGATTTGGCCAGGGCGGGCTTTGGCATAGGCCACAAACTCGGGCAAGGTCTGAGCCGGCACTTTGGGGTTGACCAGCAGCGCGAGCGGTTGCATGGCCGTGCGGGCCACGGGCACAAAGTCCTTGAGCGTGTTGTAGGGCAGCTTGCTGTAGAGCGCCGGGTTGATGACCATCACCCCCGTGTTGGCCAGCAGGACCGTATGGCCATCGGCCGGTGCACGCATGACCTCTTGCGCGCCGACGGTGCCGCCCGCGCCAGATTTGTAATCGATGATGATGGGCTGACCCAACTGGGCCTGCAACCTGTCCGAGAGCAAACGGGCATGCTGATCCAGCGGGCCACCAGCCGGAAAGCCCATCACGATGCGGATCGGTTTGGTCGGAAAGGCCCAGGCACTGCCCACGCTTGCGGCCAAGAGACAGCCCCACACCACGCGGTGGACCGCCCCCTTGGCATCGAAAAGCCTGTTCAGATTCATATTGTGTCTCCTGCTGCAGGGCTGCGCCCGGCGTCTTTATTTGCGGCTCCAGCCCCGGTGCATGGCCCACTCGGCCGTGGCCGCCACCAAGACCAGCACAAGATACGTGCTCATTTTCCCGTCATGGCCTTGCACCACCAAGCCGGCCACCAGCACCAACACCCCGGCCACCGCATGGACAGCCATGCGACGTCGCAGCGGCGCACCGCCAGAGCCCATGACCCAGCGCCCAGCCCAAGGCATGAGCGCGGCCATGGCCAATGCAGGCAGCACAAAATTGAACAGGTGCAGGATCAGGAGCCAGACGGTCATGGGCGCTTGTGCGGATCAGGGGAAGTCGTCCACCAGCAGGACGTGTTGCGCCCAGATTGTGCCCTGAAAGGCCTCTGGACTCAGCATGGGTCTTGGGGCGCGGGGGGCTTTCTATAATCGAAGGATGGCTGTCTGGACCCTCGGTTTGAACCACACGACTGCGCCGCTCGATTTGCGCGGCCGGTTTGCGTTCGCCGTGGATCAGTTGGCGCCCACTTTGCAGGGTTTGCGCAGCGATCTGGCACAGCGCAATGCCCAGACGCCCGAAGCGGCGATCCTGTCCACCTGCAACCGCACCGAAATCTATTGCGCCGCCGACCAAGCTGCCACCGCGGACACTTTGCGCTGGCTGGCCCACGCCGGTGGCGTGACGGCGCAAGAGCTGCAGTCGCACACCTATTTGCTCGAAGGCAACGAGGCAGCAAGGCACGCCTTCAGGGTGGCCAGCGGGCTCGACTCGATGGTGCTGGGCGAAGCGCAGATTCTGGGCCAGCTCAAGGATGCGGTACGTGCCGCCGAAGAGGCCGGGGCCTTGGGCACCACGCTCAATCAATTGTTCCAGCGCACTTTTGCCGTCGCCAAGGAAGTGCGCACGGCCACCGAAATCGGGGCCCACTCCATCAGCATGGCCGCCGCCTCCGTGCGCCTGGCCAGCCAGCTGTTTGAAGACCTCAAAGACATCAAAGTGCTGTTTGTCGGCGCGGGCGAGATGATCGAGCTGGTGGTGACCCACTTTGCCGCCCGTCAGCCTCAAGCCATGGCCATTGCCAACCGCAGCATGGAGCGCGGCGAAAAGCTGGCCGGACGCTTCGGTGCCCAAGTCATGCGCTTGGCCGAGCTGCCCGACCGCCTGCACGAGTTTGACGCCGTGATCAGCTGCACCGCCAGCACCTTGCCCTTGATCGGCTTGGGCGCGGTCGAGCGGGCGCTCAAAAAACGCAAGCACCGCCCCATGTTCATGGTCGATCTGGCCGTGCCACGAGACATCGAGCCCGAAGTCAAGTCGCTCGAAGACGTGTACCTCTACACCGTGGACGACCTGGCCACTGTGGTGCAGACGGGCCAGGCCCAACGCCAAGCTGCAGTGGCCGAGGCCGAAGTCATCATCGACGCCGGGGTGCAGAGCTTCAACCACTGGCTGGGCCAGCGCGATGCGGTGCCCCTGATCCAGCAACTGCACAGCCAGGCCGACAGCTGGCGCGAAGCCGAGTTGGCCCGCGCCCGCAAGCTGCTGGCCAAAGGCGATGCGCCCGAAGCCGTGCTCGAAGCTCTGGCCAAGGGCCTGACTCAGAAAATGCTGCACGGCGCACTGGCCGAGTTGCGCAGCGCCGACCCGGCCCACCGCGAGCAAACCATGCAAGCGGTGCAGCGCCTGTTCTTGCGGCAAGAGCGTTAGCGAACGGGATTGACTTTGTAGGTCGGGGCTAAAGCCACCGACCTACCCATCCCGTCCTGCAAAAACGCTGTCTACATGAAACCCTTCCTCATCCAACAACTCGAACGATACGCACTGCGGCTGACCGAGCTGGACTTTTTGTTGTCCCGCGAAGACATCATGGCCGACATGACGCAGTTCCTGAAGCTGTCGCGCGAGCACGCCGAGGTCAGTGCCGTGGCTTCGCGCTTCGCACGCTTTCAGCAGCGCAGCGCCGACTTGACCGCAGCCCAGGCCATGCTGGATGACGAAGACCTGCGCGACATGGCCGAGGAAGAAATCGCCAGCGCCAACGCCGAGCTGCAAACTCTGGAAGCCGAGCTGCAGCGCATGCTGCTGCCCAAAGACCCTGACGATGTCCGACCGGCCTTTGTGGAAATCCGCGCGGGCACCGGGGGGGACGAGTCGGCCCTGTTTGCAGGCGATTTGCTGCGCATGTACACGCGCTACGCCGAAAGCCAGGGCTGGCGCTGTGAAATCGTGTCCGAATCGGTGAGCGATCTGGGCGGCTACAAAGAAGTCGTGGTCCGCATCGAGGGCGACAACGTTTACGGCGCGCTCAAGTTTGAATCAGGGGGCCACCGCGTGCAACGCGTACCCGCCACTGAAACGCAAGGCCGCATCCACACCAGCGCCTGCACGGTGGCGGTGTTGGCAGAACCCGACGAGGCCGAGGCCATCAAAATCAACCCCTCTGATTTGCGCATTGACACCTACCGCGCCAGCGGTGCGGGCGGCCAGCACATCAACAAAACCGATTCGGCCGTGCGCATCACCCACTTGCCCACCGGCATCGTGGCCGAATGCCAGGACGGCCGCAGCCAGCACAGCAACAAGGCGCAAGCGCTGAAGGTGCTGACGGCCCGCATTCAGGAAAAAGACCGGGCTGAGCGCGCCGCCAAAGATGCGGCCGAGCGCAAGAGCCTGATCGGCAGCGGCGACCGCTCGGACCGCATCCGCACCTACAACTTCCCGCAAGGGCGACTGACCGACCACCGCATCAACCTGACCTTGTACAAATTGCTGAGCATCATGGAAGGCGATCTGAAAGACGTGGTCGATGCCTTGCAAGCCTACGAAGCGGCCGAGCAACTGGCCGCCCTGGAGCTGGGCACCCCATGACCATGACACTCGCCCAAAGCCTGCAACGCGCCCAGACCTTGGGCCTGGCCCGCATTGACGCTCAGCTGCTGCACCTGCATGCCTTGGGTCGTGCCCCCCACGACCGCGCCTGGTTGCTGACCCACGACAGCGACGCCCTGCCCACCGATGTGGCACTGCAGCTGGATGCGCTGCTGCGCAGACGCCTGGCCGGTGAGCCCATCGCCTACATCACCGGCTTCAAGGCGTTTTTTGGCCTGAACCTGGCGGTGGACGCGCGTGTACTGGACCCGCGCCCGGACACCGAAACCCTGGTCGAATGGGCACTTGAACTGCTGCCCGACTCTGCGCCGCACCGCGTGCTGGACCTGGGCACGGGCAGCGGTGCCGTGGCCCTGGCGGTGCAGCACCAACGCCCAGCCTGTGCGGTGACTGCGGTGGACGCCAGCGCCGATGCCCTGGCCGTGGCCAGCGCCAATGCCCAGCGCCTGGACTTGCGCGTGCACTGCGTGCTGAGCCACTGGATGGACGCGGTGCCCGGCCCGTTTGAGCTGATCGTCTCCAACCCGCCCTATGTGGCCGATGGCGACCCGCACCTGGCCGCCCTGACGCACGAACCCCTGAGCGCCCTGACCAGCGGAGCCGATGGCCTGGACGACATCCGCCACATCATCGCCCAGGCCCCCAGCCGACTGACGCCCGGCGGCTGGCTGCTGCTGGAGCATGGCTGGGACCAGGCTGCGCCCGTGCAAGCCCTGTTGAATCAGGCCGGATTCACCGAAATACAGTCGCGCCAGGACCTGGCCCGTGTGGACCGCTGCACGGGTGGACGGCTGGGTATGCCGACACCGGCAACTTCGGGCTCCCCCGGCTGAGCGAATCCCGCTCCAGCCACCACGCCAGGGCCAACAAGCGCCCATTCATGGGTGTTCCTCCCATTGCACCTTGGTCAGATTTGCCCCAGCATGACCTTTCAGTTCCTTCTTTTTTCTACTGAAAGGTCCCCATGAGTTTCATGTCCAGACGCCTCATCCAAACATGGCTGAGTTGTGCATGTCTGCTGATCAGCGGCATCACAACTGCTCAGACTTATCCAACCAAACCCATCACTCTGGTCGTGCCCTTTGCCGCAGGTGGCCCGACCGACATCGTGGCGCGCACGCTGGCAGCCACCATGGCGAAATCTTTGGGGCAGACCGTGCTGGTCGAGAACAAGGTCGGTGCCGGGGGCACGCTGGCGGCCTCTTATGTGGCCAAGGCCAACCCCGACGGCTACACCTTCCTGATCCACCACAACGGCATGTCGACTGCGCCAGCCCTGTACCGCAAGATGGCCTTCAACCCACTGACCGACTTCGAGTACGTCAGTCAGGTGGTGGATGTGCCCATGACCCTGCTGGGCCGCAAGGACCTGCCCGCTAAGAACTTGCAAGAGCTGAGCAGCTACGTCAAAGCCAACGCCAAGAGCATCAACCTGGCCAATGCGGGCCTGGGCGCGGTGTCGCATTTGTGCGGCATGCTGTTCCAGCAGGCACTGGAGGTCGATCTGACCACGGTGCCTTTTTCGGGCACAGCCCCTGCCATGAACGCCCTGCTGGGCGGTCAAGTGGACCTGCTGTGCGACCAGACGACACAGACCACGCAACACATCAAGGCGGGCACCGTTCGCATGTACGGCGTGACCACCAAGCAGCGCATCCGCGCACTGCCCGATGCCCCCACACTGAGTGAAAGCGGCTTGAAAGACTTTGAAGTCCTGGTCTGGCACGGCGTCTATGCGCCTAAAGGCACTCCTGCTGCCGTGATCGACAAGGTCGGCTCGGCCATCCGAACCAGCCTCAAAGACCCGACTTTTACCGCTCGCATGGCGGATCTGGGGGCCGAGATCGTGCCCGAGTCCAAGCAGTCGCCCGAAGGGCTGCGAACCTGGCTGCAGTCGGAAATCAACAAATGGGGCCCGGTGATCCGCTCAGCAGGCGTGTACGCCGACTGAGTTTTTTCAGCGTCTGGCGACAGATCAGGCCAGCTCGGAAATTTCGATCAGATTCAAATCAGGGTCACGCACATAGACGGACCTGATTTTTTGGGTTGCGCCCGTGCGCGTGACTGGCCCTTCGACAATGGGCCAGTTCTGCGCAGCTAGGCGGGCCATCACCTCGGCCAACGGGACCGATGCGATGAAGCACAAGTCCAAAGCACCGGGCACAGGCAGATGGGCCTTGGGCTCGAATTCCTTGCCCCGCACATGCAAGTTGATTTTCTGCTGCCCAAACTTGAAGGCCTTGCGCGTCACGGGAGGCGTGCCGCCCACAAAGCTTTCGAGCGTCATGCCCATGACACGGGTGTAGAAGTCCACACAGGCGTCTTCATTGAAAGTGGTCAGCACCAGGTGGTCGAGGTGGTCAATCATGGGTCTTGTACGCTTCTTCTGGTCAATGGATGGTCATTTTGGACTGCATTTTGAACCCTGCGAGGGCGGTTCAGGCTTGCCTCACCCACGCCCAGTCGGCGGTGACCCCATGCGGACATGGAGTTTTTCAATCAGAGGGATAATCAAGCCCATACGACAACGGCACCATTCGGAGTTAAGACCATGAGCGACACCCAACAACGCATCGACGAACTCGTCAAAGGCAACGACATCACCCTGTTCATGAAGGGCAGCGCCAGCTTCCCGATGTGCGGTTTTTCCGGCCGTGCCATCCAGATCCTGAAGGCCTGCGGCGTGGACCCCAAAACCGTCAAGACCGTGAACGTGCTCGACGACCAGGAAATCCGCCAAGGCATCAAGGAATACAGCAACTGGCCCACCATCCCGCAGCTGTATGTCAAGGGCGAGTTCATCGGCGGCTCGGACATCATGATGGAGATGTACGAATCTGGCGAATTGCAGCAGGTGATCAACGGCCAGGCCTGAGCCAGCTCTCACCCGCTTTCAAGGCCACCTTCGAGTGGCCTTTTTGCTGGGTATTTGCGAGTCATCGGGTCAATTTTGAAACGACACCGATTTGCCTTCGTACTCGCGCCAGACCTGAACGAGGTCTTTTTTGAGCCAGATGCGCTGGGCCCAGAGGGTCAGCCCCATGCCCACCCCGAGCATGACGATCAGATAAACACCCTGACGCTGCCCCAGATGACGCGCCCACTGGCCATCAGGGCTCGTTTCCACCCCAAATTTGAACACGACGGGCAAAAGCATCAGGGCGCAAAAAAACATCATCCGTGCCAAAGGCCTCATGCAGCCTTGGATGCAAGTGACCAAAGCGATCGCCACCCAAAAATCCATGGCCACCACCGGCAAATACCCAGCCAATGCGATGAGGATTTGCCAGCCACTTTGGCTCATGACATAGAACTGCTGTACCGCATAAATCAGGCCCCAAAAAGGCCAAAACCACAGGGCCACAAACCACAGAGTGGAAGTGATGAGGTTCAGCCCGAAATTTCGGCGAGCCGGCCCACCGGGCGACAGCACATAACGCCAATGCCATTGACTGGCGCGAAGTAATGGCTGCAAAAACAAGCAAAGGAACCCGAATCGCCAAGGCTCGTAGTAGTTCAGCACACTTCCCCAGGATTCCAGTAAGTGGTAGCTCCCCATTTGATGGGTGGGAATCAAGACAAATGCGATACCTACTCCCAGGCCCCCTGACCAGGGGCGTGCAGACAAATCACCTTGCTCTATGAAGCCCGCTTTGGCCAGCCAGTGACGGAGCCAGCCATCCACCCCTTGCCCAGGTCTGGCGCGCCTTTTCACGCCCAAAGTGCTGCAATCCAAGGCCTGCCAAAACATCCATGCGCCAGCGCCCAAACCATAAGCGCAGGCCAAGAGCGCCAACATCACTGGCGCTTGCTGCCAGACATTCATCACCACATCTGCGCCGAAAAAAGTGACCACCGCGCACAGCACAGGTACAAGCAAGTGTGCAGGATGCACCACACCCCACCAAGCATGCACAGCACACACCCAGGCCGTGTGGCAGACCAGTGCCAACAAGAACCATGGCCCCAACACGTCTTTCGGGCTGGCAAGCGATGGCCCCCAAGAGAGCCAGAAGCCCATCAGCGCTGCGAGGAACAGCAGCAGGCCGGTCACAACCCAACCACACCGCATGTCATGCAAGCGCTGACGGACTTGGTACACAGGCACCCGCCGCTGCGCCAAAATGTGAGCATCGCGCAGGCCCGCATGGGTCACGACCAGAGCAGTCAGACTGCTCAAGGTGCCAAAACCAAATGCTGCAAACGAGAAAGATACCGGTGCCATCAATGCAAACAGTAGCCCAAAGCCGAACATCACCAGCCACATCCAGAGCAGGGACTCAGGCGTTCTGCGCCAATAACCGGAGCCAAGAGACACCGCTGGCACGCCGAGCTGAGTTGTACTGTTCATGTCATGCCCTCTTGATTTTGGTGGACCACACCGATGTGCGCCCTTTGTCGAGCCATGACCAGTTGGCGGCCTCAAAATTCTTATTGGCTCGGATCACCAAGAGCCACGCAGTGAAGAGCATCAAACCATCCTGAGTCCATGAACGAGCACCCCAAAATCGAGCATCAAAAGCCAACCCAAACACCCACAGCAGGCTGATCAATGCCGCCATATCCGACACAGACCGCCAATGCACCGAGCGCAGCCAAACAGCGCATGCCAAGGCCCATGTGAAATCAACCAGCAGGGGCCATGCCAACAATTGAACAGTGCGAATCACATCCCCCAACGCATAAGGCACCCAAAACCACCGAAGTGCCGCGATGAGCGTGACCCCAATGGCCAAATCCATCACCAAATAGCGAGCCGTGCATTGGGCAATTTCACTGCCAAGTCCCTTTCTGAACCCCGAGCCAGGCAGCATTTGCCAACGCCAGTGTGATCGTTCGGATCTCAAGAGCGTGAACATCCAAAGCGTCAGAAGTACCACTTTGCTCGACCAAAAATAATTGCTCACCAACGTCTCTGGAAAATCGGAGTGATTGACCAGTCTGACCCAATATTGGGCGCTCAACGCCGGAACAATTGCCGACAGGCCCGGATTCAACAAGGGGGCACGCTCGGACCAGTGTTGGGTCCATAAGCGCCACCACTGCCACCAGTCAGGGCCAGGCCGCCATGAAACAGCCACTGTTTTCAACAAGGCCCACCTGACACACAACAGCCCGACAGCACCCCCCACCCACAGCCCCCATACAAGCCATGTTCCTTGGTACACCCCCCATGTCAGAGCCACGGCTTTGTGCAAGGCCACATGGGCGAAGGCCAATAACCCAATCGCCGCCTTGATCCACCCTGACCATGCCTGTTGCCAGGCCATGGCAGCCAAGAGGTACAAGGGTGCACCCAGCCACACAAATGCAGGCAAAGTCCACGGACTGGATGCCACTTCAGGGGCCTGAAGTGGCAAGTGACTGATCAACGCCAAATAACCCAGCCCGATCAAGCAGGTGCTCAAAAGATTTTGAAACAAGCTCTGGACTGAAGCATGCAAATGAGCTTCAGGTGCCACACGCTTTTGTGATGTTTTCAGCTCTCGCAAGCAGCGCCCCCCTCCCGTCAATGTCGCCACCAAAATCGCACCCTGAGCCAGCCCCCAAGCCGTATCAAACCAGCCTCGCCCCAGAACAATGTGCATGCGCTCAAATGCGATAGCCATCAGCCAATAAATGCCAACGAATGCAAGCACAAGCTTGAGCAGAAGACGCTGATGCAATGTCCATTGCGCATTCAGCAGACTGACGGCCGCAGTCATGCGTTCAACTCCAAAAACAGGTCATCCAGATTCAGCGCCCGACCGCCAGCAGGTGCCCCCGCCAAGCGGGTATCAACCAACCACAAGCCCTGCTCCGGCCGTCGGCTTTTGAAGATCGCACCCCGAGGCGCTTCATCGGTATTGACCTGGACCAGCCGTAAGTGCTCGGCCAAGGCGTCCCACTCGTCCATGAGCTGAATTTGCCCTTCGCGCATGAAGGCCACATGGGTCACCACGCGTTCCAAGTCACTGAGCAGGTGGCTGCTGATCACGACGGTCCGCGCACGTTCGCTGTCATGGTTTTCAAACAGCGCCCGCATGAAAGCACGGCGCGTCATAGGATCGAGGCTGGCCACGGGTTCATCCAGAATCAGCACATCCGGGTCATGCCCCAGCGCGAGCACCACGCTGAGTTTTTGTTGGTCACCCAAGGACAGGTCTTTCGCCTTGGTGAACATGGGCAAGGACAACTGCGTGGCCAAAACCCACGCTTGCTCTTGATTCCATTGGGCATAGAGGCTGCCAATCCGCTCAAAATGCTGCTCAGCTGTGAGCCAGTCAAACAGGTCGGGCGTTTGAGCCACATAGCCCAGCCGTTCTCGCATCTCATCGCTCAAGTCGGTGCTCATGCAGCCCCCCAGTTGACAAAAGCCTTTGTCCGGCACCGTCAACCCAACCAAGCACCTCAGCAAAGTACTTTTGCCAGCACCATTGCGGCCGACCAAGCCCAAGACCGCGCCTTCAGGCACTTGCAGGTTCACTTGCTCAAGCACCGCCTTGCTTTTGTACAGATGCCGAACATGGTTTGCGCTGATGATGGCGTCGTTCATGGTGTCTCCTCCCTGTGTGTTTGTTTTAAGCATGCTTCGTAGAGCCCCAAAGCGACTTTCGCCGACAGGCCCAGTTGCCGGGCCTGCTCGGCAGCCGCCTGCAAGCTGGGACGCAACAGGTCTTGTCGTTCGGCGCTGCCGCCTCGCTCCGTGCTCGTAGCAACCACCATGCCCATGCCACGGCGACGCTCCAGCAGCCCTTCTGTCTCCAGCAAGCTGTAGGCCTTGGAGACGGTCATGGGGTTGATGGCGTGCTCTTGCGCCAATGCACGCACACTGGGCAATCCTTGCCCCTGACGGAGTACGCCTCCGGCGATTTGCCGACGCACCTGCTCCACGATCTGGCGGTAGATCGGGGTGGGGTCACTGGGGGCGATGCTGAAGCTCATATGCATTGGTGTATTAGTTCAATAATACACAAAACATAGACTTCAGTCTATTTTTTTAGCATCAAAGTTTTAGTCAATCCACGAGATGCATCCACCCACGCCGCGCCGCCAGCACCGCCTGCGGATACGGTGCTTGCCCGCGCGAGCCGTTGTAGCGGCCCAAGGCCATGAACAGCTCACCGCCCTCGCGGTCGAGGTAGTGGCGCAGGATGACGCAGCCAAAGCGCAGGTTGGTCTGCATGTGGAAAAGCCGACTTTCATGCCCGTCGCCAATGCTGCGGGCCCAAAAGGGCATGACCTGCATGTAGCCCCGCGCACCAGCCGAAGAAATAGCGAATTTACGGAACGCACTCTCCACCTGCACCAGCCCCAACACCAAGGACAGAGACAGCCCCGCACGGCGGGCTTCGTACCAGAGGGTTTGCAAAAACTCCTGGCGCTCCATGGAATGGGTTTTGTAGCGAATCAGGCGCTGGCTACAGGCCGCCTGCCATTGGGCATAGGCCTGTTGCTCGGCTGCTGTGGCCAGCACGGGGGTCGGCGGCGCAGCGTCGGCCACCGCTGCGCTCAAGGCGGTGCGCACAGCATGGGACAAAGGTTCTTCGATTTGCGAGCCCGCTTGGGCCAGCCAGGGACAGGCTGCCAAGCTGGCTGCCGCCAGGCGCTGCAATGCGCACCGGCGGCTGGGTGCGTCAGGGGCGATGGGCATGCCCCAAACGGTCAAGCCGACAGGCGGGCTTGAACGTGGGCCAGGATGTCGGCCACGGCCACTTTGCTGGACTCGGCATCGCGGCGGTGCTGGTACTCCACCAAGCCGTCTTTCAGGCCCTTGTCGCCGATGGTGATGCGGTGCGGCACACCGATCAGCTCCCAGTCGGCAAACATCGCACCGGGGCGCTCACCACGGTCGTCCAGGATCACGTCCACACCTGCGGCCAGCAAGCCGTTGTAGATGCGCTCAGCTTCGGCCTTGACGGCTTCGCTGCGGTCCATGCCGATGGGGCAAACCACCGCAGTGAAAGGCGCAATCGCGTCGGGCCAGATGATGCCGCGCTCGTCATGGTTTTGCTCGATGGCAGCGGCAGGCAGGCGCGTGATGCCAATGCCGTAGCAGCCCATCTCCAGAAACTGCGGCTTGCCGTTCTCGTCCAGGAAGGTGGCATTCATGGCCTTGGAGTATTTGGTGCCCAGGTAGAACACATGACCGACTTCGATGCCGCGCTCGATCGCCAATTCGCCTTGGCCGTCGGGCGACTTGTCACCGGCGACCACGTTGCGGATGTCTGCCA
>Ga0228702_1000796_pt1 | contig 22574 bp, 28 predicted proteins | sample McNCre217_Aug_MG_2_FD_178018 | JGI IMG/M metagenome (GOLD analysis project Ga0228702, IMG submission 178018) | Freshwater microbial communities from McNutts Creek, Athens, Georgia, United States - 20-17_Aug_MG | ecosystem: Environmental > Aquatic > Freshwater > Creek | place: USA: Georgia...
TTGACAGCCCTCTTACACAACTTGTAGGTAAGAATGGTCACGGTAAATCTAGTGTAGCTTTGATTTTGGAAGAAGTGCTATTTAATAAGAATAGCAAGGGTATCAAGAAAGCTGATATCTTAAATCGTTACATTAAAGATAAAAGCTACACCATAGAATTAGATTTTGACAAAGACGGTGTAGATTATCAAATTAAGAGTACCCGTGGCACTACACAAGGTGTCAAGCTGTACAAAAGTGGCAATGATATTTCAGCACATACAGCCACAGCAACTTACAAAATGATCGAAGACGTTCTCGGCTTCGATCATAAAACGTTTGCACAAATTGTTTACCAATCAAGTGCATCCAGCTTAGAATTCTTAACTGCGCCAGACACGGCTCGGAAAAAGTTCCTTATTGAGTTACTGAACCTAGGTAAATATACTAGAGCACAGGAAACTTTCAAAGAAGTTGCACAGGAACTTAGTCGCGAAATTTCAGTAGTAGAATCTCAAATTAAAACTGTCAATAGCTGGTTAGATAAATATGGCAGTACGGATCTTACACATAGAGACTATGTGGAGGTTCCAGTAGTTAAAGATGATCTGATTAGTGGGCAAGCAGAGATTACTAATAAATTAACTAATCTAGATCAGACCAATAGAAAAATTACAAATAATAATACCTACAAACAAGTACAGAGTGGCCTTAAATTATTTCCAGTACCACCTGAACCAGTTGTAGAAGATCTAACAGCTAAAAAGGCTGTTTTCGTAAAAGAGCAAGTAGAAAATAATAAGATTATCAAAGATTCCCAAGCGTTTATTAAGAAAATGCATGGCTTATCAGGTACTTGCCCAACTTGTTTACAAGCAATTGATGGAAGCAAAATTGCTGCATTATTAGCTGAACAGGAAGAACTACAAAAACAAGCTACAGAAAAGTTAGAAGAAGTTAATGCAGCTTTAGATAATTATAAAAAGCAAGAAACTAAAATGGCTGCTGAAGTTTCTGAGTGGAATAAGGCTATCAAGTCTAAAGAAGAATGGGAGAAATACCATTCTCTAATTGATACCACTCTACCAGAAGATATTTTAGATAAGCATGACTTACAGCGTCAATTTGACGAATTACAGAATAAGATTACAGAGCTAAAGGCTGCTATTACTAAAGCTGAAAAGCATAATCGTGAAGCAGAAGCTCATAATGCTAAAGTAGAGATAGTATCCAATCAGTTAGTAGAAATGAACGAAGACTTAGAAAAGCACTCTGGTGTTCTTCATGAGTTATCAGAAAAGATGGGATTAATTAATATCCTGACTAAAACATTCTCTACTACAGGATTGGTAGCGTATAAGATTGAGTGCTTAGTAAAAGACTTAGAAGAACTTACTAATAAGTATTTAGTCGATCTGTCTGACGGCAGATTCCAAATAGCTTTCCGTATTAGTTCTAGTGATAAACTAAATGTAGTTATCACAGACAATAGCAAGGATATTGATATTCTTGCACTGAGTGGTGGTGAAAGAGCTCGTGTAAACGTAGCAACACTACTAGCCATTCGCAAATTAATGCAATCACTATCTAGTTCTCGCATTAATTTACTAATTCTGGACGAAACTGTTGAAACACTAGATGTAGACGGTAAAGAAAGATTAGTAGAGGTTCTTCTAAAGGAAGAATACTTAAATACGTTCCTAGTATCGCATGGGTTTACCCATCCGTTATTAGAAAAAATCCACGTTGTTAAGAAAAACAACATATCTCAAATAGAGGCATAATATGAAATGTTACATTGTCAGAGAAACTACTGGGTACCCTACAGTTATTCGTGATGGACAAGCAGTTGTGTTGTCTTTAGGTGATCAGTTCACAGAAGACGAATTAGCTAGCTTAACAGTTGAAACATATGTTACTTACCTGTGTACAGAAGATAATTCTATCACAACTAAGACAGCAGATGAAACAACTCCAGCACCTGCACCTGCTGCAAAACCAGCAGCTAAAACTGCTCCAGCTCCTAAAGCTCCAGAAGAACCAGCAGCTGAAGAGTAATGGTTGTTGATGCAAGAGCCAAGGGCGCAAGAACCGAAACTACAGTAAGAGATCTACTTAGAAAACATACACAGCTAACGTGGGAACGAGTACCTGGTTCTGGTGCCCTTGACCCTAAACATCAGCTTAAAGGCGACTTGTACGTACCAGGGAGAACTAATCTCTGGTGCGTAGAAGTTAAAGGCTATAAAGAAGATCATCTTACATCACATTTACTAACGTCTAAAACGCCGCAATTAGTGGAATTTTGGGAACAGACAACTCGTCAAGGTACGCAAGTAGGTAAAAAACCTCTGCTAATCTTCAAGTTTGACCGAAGCAAAGTCTTCGTAGCTTTTGACGATATGCCTAATAGCCAAAATTACCGTTGCATCTACTATAACCATGAAAGCCACGAGTTCTATGTAGCTCTGCTGGAAGATTGGCTAAAGTGGGAGCAACCACAATTTGTGACTTGAAACAAGTAGTTGAAAAGTGTATAATATACACTTAACCACGAAAATATATAATGAAATCATTTCAACAAATTACACAAGCTAATAACACTTTGCTTATTGTGGACGCACTAAACTTGGCGTTCCGCTATAAGCATAGTGGTGCTACAGATTTTGCAGAAGACTACTTGCGTACAGTTAATAGCCTCAAGAAAAGTTACAAGGCTTCTCACGTTATTATCGCTAGTGATCAGGGATCTTCTACATACCGTAAAGCTATTTATCCTGAGTATAAACAAAACCGTAAAGATAAACAAGCCGAACAAACTGAAGCAGAAGCCGCAGCCTTTGAACTTTTCTTTGAAGATTTCTTGGCTACGCTAGAACATATCAAAGCTAACACAGATTATCCAGTTATTCGATTCCAAGGCGTTGAAGCTGACGATATTGCAGCTTACATCGTTTCCAAGAAAAAATCACTCAAGTTTGACGAAATTTGGCTAGTCTCCTCCGATAAGGACTGGGACCTGCTTATCGAACCTAAAGTTAGTCGTTTTTCGTATGTTACTCGTAAAGAAACAACTTTCGAGAACTGGAACGATCACTACGATTGGAGTCCTGAGGATTATATCTCTATTAAGTGTCTAACAGGCGATACGGGCGATAACGTATTTGGAGTTCCAAGTATCGGCCCTAAACGGGCAGCCTCCTTAGTTGCTGAGTATGGTTCTACATGGGATATTATTGCCAGCATCCCACTAAACGGCAAGTATAAATATATTCAAGAGCTGAATAAATGCAAAGATCAGCTTATGCTCAATTATCAACTAATGGACTTGGTTACTCATTGTGAGGAAGCTGTTGGTGAAGATAATTGTAAAGAAATTGATAACATCTTAGAAACTTATACAAATGAATAACGCAATTTTAGTAAGCACTGGTACTATAGGGCAATATACCTATTCGACACTGGATTGCTTAGTATCTCCTGGAGCTAAACTTCCACAACGTGCACATCGTACCGATGCCGGAGCCGATTTGTTCTCATATGAACAACACGAAATTTATCCCGGTGAGCAAAAACTTGTTGATACAGGTATAGCGATTAAAATTCCGGAAGGCTTTGTTGGCCTTATTTATAATCGCAGTTCGCAAGGGAAAAAAGGCATTACAATCCCACATTCTGTTGGAGTCATTGATTCCGATTATCGTGGAAATTTAAAAGTATTGCTAAAAAATATTTCAGAAGACCCATATAAAATTGAGGTCGGAGACAGAATTGCCCAGTTAGTTATTCAGCGAGTTGAGTTATTCGGATTTAAAGATACATGGAATGATACTGCACGAGGCACTGGTGGTTTTGGTAGTACAGGACAATAAAGGAATTAAATGGCAGTCAGCACACGAGCACAAGTAATTACACGTCGTACATACAATCGTCCTATTTCAGACGACGGAAAAGAATTTGAAACATGGCAAGAAACAGTTGCCCGAGTTATTGATCATCAAGAATGGTTGTGGCAACGAGCAGTCGGACGCGACTTAAATGACGTAGAGTATGCAGAACTGTATGATCTAGAACAGCTAATGCTAGATCGTAAAGTTCTAATGAGTGGTCGTACACTATGGCTTGGCGGCACTAATGTTGCTAAGACTCGTGAAGCCTCTCAGTTCAACTGTAGCTTCACACACGTTGAAACAATCTATGACGTAGTAGACGTTCTATGGCTACTGCTACAGGGTTGCGGTGTTGGATTCAAACCAGTTGTGGGTACATTAAACGGCTTCTCTAAGCCTATTAAAAATATCAAAGTAGTACGCTCTACTAGAACCGATAAAGGTGGTAAAGAGCATAACGCAGAGTGGTTCGATGAAAGTACAAAAACTTGGACAATTCAAGTTGGCGACTCAGCCGAAGCATGGGCAAAATCCATTGGCAAGTTATTGGCTGGCAAGTATCCAGCGGATACTCTTGTTCTTGATTTTAGTCAGCTTCGTCCTGCAGGTGAAAGGTTAAAAGGTTATGGATGGATTTCGTCAGGTGATTCTGCAATTAGTATTGCTTATACTGCTATTGCCAATATTCTTAATGGCCGTGCTGACAGTTTACTTACTAGGATGGATATTCTGGACATTGTTAACCATCTCGGCACTATTCTATCCTCTCGTCGCAGTGCTGAAATCGCGCTATTCGATTACGGTCAACCAGAGTGGGAAGAATTTGCTGTAGCCAAGAAAGATTGGTGGTTACATAACAATGCACATCGTACGCAATCTAACAACTCTCTAGTATTCAAAGAGAAGCCACTTAAAGCAGACCTAGAACGTATCTTTGATATGATGGTTAAAGCAGGCGGCAGTGAACCAGGTTTTATTAATGAAGTCGAAGCACTTAGGAGAGCCCCTTGGTTTAAGGGAGCCAATCCATGCGTTGAAATCTTACTCGGTAATAAGGCTTTCTGTAACCTTACCGAAACTGACATTGCCAAGTTCAAAGGCGACACTGCCGGTTTGCACAACGCTATACGACTTGCAGCTCGTGCCAACTACCGACAAACGTGTGTTAACCTTCAGGACGGTATACTTCAGGAATCTTGGCATCTTAACAACTATTTCCTTAGACTCTGTGGTGTGGGGCTAACTGGTATCGCTATGCGTCCAGATATGGGTTCTTATGACTATGAGTACCTAAAGCGTACAGCCACTGGCGCAGCCATCGGAATGGCTCAAGAGTTGGGACTACCAGCACCTAAGAACGTTACCTGTATCAAACCATCCGGTACATTGTCTAAGATTATGGACACTACAGAGGGCGTACATAAACCTCTAGGAAAGTACATTTTCAACAATGTTCAGTTTAGTAAGCATGACCCTGTAGTGGAGAAGTTGCGTGACGCTGGTTATCGTGTTATTAATCATCCTGTGGATGATAGCGGAGTTCTAGTAACATTCCCTGTTATGTGGGACGGAGTTCCATTTGATGAAGTTGACGGTAAGGAAGTTAACCTTGAATCTGCCATTGTGCAGTTAGAGCGTTATAAGTTGCTGCAAACTTCTTGGAATCAGCAAAACACTTCTGTAACTATCTCCTATGATCCTACTGAAGTACCAGAAATTATTGACTGGTTACTAGATAACTGGGATTGTTATGTTGGTGTTTCGTTCATCTACAGAACAGATCCGACTAAGACAGCTAAAGATCTTGGCTACTTATATCTCCCACAGGAAGTTGTAACTGAACAAGATTACAACGACTACGTTAAAACATTAAGCACTGTTGACCTTAACAACACTAACTCGTTTGACGAGATTACTGATGCTGAGTGCGCTACCGGTGCCTGTCCAATTAAGTAATATGATTGCTAATAACACAGAAATTACACTTACTGTAACTATTGAAGAAGCAAACAATCTTCTAGCAGGTTTGCAAGAACTACCTGCTAGAATTTGTAACCCGCTTACGCTTAAATTACAAAAACAAGCGCAAGATCAACTTCCAGCCCAAGAGGTTGAGAAAAAAGCTAATTAATTTTAGCAACAAAAAGCCCCCACATAGAAATATGTGGGGGCTTTTTTCTTTTCCGGAACATAATTTCGAAACCATAAGTTTCTCCTGTTCCTCGTGCAAAAATGCTACGTAGTATAAATGCTCCTGGAACCCTAAAAGCTCTCATTGACCAATTATAGCAAAAGTGCTATAATTATCTTAAGTCGAAAATTTTTCGACTGCGCGTGATACGCATTATCATTTATATCCAAAGGATTATCATGGCGGATACAATTGACGGCGTACCAGCAGATACAGCGACTACACAGCCAGAAGTGGCAAAGGCAGTTACTGATGATCTAATGAGTGCGCTAAATCAGCAAGCTGATCAAGCTCGTAGATATTACGAGAAATTGGCTAAACAAATTAAACAAGTCGCTATAAATGCGGCAAATAGTACTACAAGTACAGGAGATACAAAAATGGCAGATATCGTAACACCAACCATGCCTATGATGATGGGCAATGCAGGCGGCGACGGACTATTCGGAGCAGGAGGCGGCGGTTTAATCGGCGGTCTAATCTTAGGTTCTTTACTACGTAACAATGGCAACTTATTCGGCGGCGATGGTGCTGGCGTAGCGGGTGCAGTTCTACGTAACCCACCAGAACAAAACCAAGCTAATATGGATTTAATGGCCGGAATCGGTGCAGTAGACAAGGCAGTTGCCGTTTCTACAGCAGCCCTAGAAGGTTCAAATTCAGCACAAACAAATATGCTATCTGGACAATTAAGTCAAGTAGCAGCAGCAACTGTAGCCCAGATTACTGGCGTTAAAGAAGCTGTAACAAGCAATGCAATGGTTCTAGCTCAGCAATTAAATCAGCTAAATACTAATTTAATGGCTACAGCTAATGAAACACAGAAAACTGTAACTAATGACGGCGATAAGACTCGTGCTCTAATCACTGCTCAGTATGAAGCTAACCTACAACGTCAACTAAGCGACGCTAATGCCGCTATTATTGAACTACGTAGCCGTGAAAATGCTTCTACTATTGGTCGCGGTGTTGAAGTTACTACAACTAACAACATTAACCAAATGCAACAACAGCAACAACAACAAGCTCAGTTTGCTCAACTAGGTAACCTAATCTTAGGTCTTGGTCAAGCTATTCGTAGTACAAACGAAGCTATTAACGTTGGAAGCGGTACACTAACTGCTAACCCAACTAACACTAACACTAACATTCGTTAATTAGTCTAAGCCCCGCAGCCACAAGTTGTGGGGCTTTTTTATAGGAGAATTAAATGAATGACTTAGAAGAATTACAGGAACTCTGTAGATGTGCCTTTGCTAGTACATACGGATTTATGTTAATAGCTGCTTGCTATCATTGGAATGTTGAAGATCCTAACTTCTTAATGTATCACGACTTATTTGGAAAAGTATATAAAGAAGTGGATGGTAAAATTGATATATTTGCAGAGCAGATACGAGGAATACAAGCTAAAGCTCCGGCAACTTTCACAGAACTAAGAGATCTGTCTAGTATCGTGAATGAGCCTAGTGACGAAATACATACGCCTGATGAAATGATTAAGTATTTATATTTAGCTAATGGTAAATTAAATACCGATCTGATAAGTGCGTATACAGCAGCGGAAAGACTACAGGAGCACGGAATGGCAAACTTTTTATCAGAACGTATGGATCAACACCGCAAGCACGGCTGGATGTTATACGCTAGCATGAAAGGAGTATAATATGTTACAACAACCTTTTGGGTGGCCTATGATACCGTTTACAGCAGCTAGTAGTATCCCAGTTAGTTTGGACGATATTGACATAATTAATTATACTGCTGGAGGCGCGCCCGGACCTGTTGGCCCACAAGGACCCGCAGGTCCGCAAGGAGAGCCTGGAGCAAATGGTATAGCTGGTCCTCAAGGATTAGTAGGCCCCCAAGGGCTTATTGGACCTACCGGACCACAAGGAGAAGCAGGTCCACAAGGACCACAAGGAGAACCAGGTAGTTTTCAAGATCCACCAACTAGATTAGTTACTGGAGATTACGCAGTAACGCTGCACGACTACTACATGGGATTTGAATTAACTAAACCAGCTATAGCACACTTACCACTTAATCCCCCAGACGGTTATGAGTTCGTATTCAAATTAGAATTCGGAGCACCTGTGGGTAATAGAAAACTAACAATTATGCCTGATGGGTCAAATACTATTGACGAAGCAGGTACATACGTATTACAAAACCCTTACGAATCATTAACAATTATAAGCCGAGGTAAAAATTGGCATATTATATGAGAAAAGCCCCAGTACGCTAGTACGTGGGGCTTTTCTTTTACATGGAACTGCGCAACATCCAGCAGTGTTTTTCATGCGCATCAATGCGCTCTGCTAGGAAGTTCTCGAAACCATATTTACCATAAATATCACATAGGTTATATGCTTCTTTTAGTGCAGTAATTAGGGTTTCACCGTCATTATATAGTTGAGTTACCATTTCATCTTTGCTAGGAGCACTGTTTTGCTCAGTAATAGCTGCGATAGAAATTAGTTCTGCTAAACTATTAGGTACATCGATTTGTAGTGTACGTGTCTTTTCTGCGAAATCGTCAACACTACCATATACTTCATCATAGATTTTCTCAAATAGAGCATGATACTCTTGGAAATCTTTATCCTTTACGTTCCAGTGAAAGGCGTGAGCTTTATAATAGTATAGAACTGTTGAAGCAAATGCCTTAAGCACTGCTTTATTTAATTCTTCCATATTAATCCTTAGTTATTGTACGCTAGGATGACTTGCTTACACATAGGAGAGCGCACAATGTCTTCGTCGCGGAATTGAACCACTTCCACACCGGCGATATTAACTAAACGCTTACAAGCGTCCAGTAATCCCGAATCTGGAATATCTGTCTGTTTAGGGTCGCCTGAAAGAATAATCTTACAATTCTTACCAATACGACTCAAGAGCATCTTAAATTCTATCTTAGTTAAATTCTGAGCTTCGTCAACTAAGATAATGCAATTTTCAAAACTAGCCCCTCTCATGAACCCGATAGGTTTAGGTTCAATGTCTTTAGCTTTTAGTGAATATTCATAGAATCCTTTTCCTAGTGTTCTAGTGAATACTTGATCAAAAGGCTGAAGGTACGGTGCATATTTTTCATCCAGTTCACCTGGCAGGAAGCCTAGACCACGACCTGTTTCAACATTAGGACGTGTTAAGATGATTTTCTGGATTCGGCGATTATAAAGTTCTCCTGCTGCATATGAGGCTGCAACATAAGTTTTACCTGTTCCCGCTGAACCTACACCAAATACAATATCTGACGCTTTAATAGCTTCTAGATACTCTCCTTGGATAAAATTTAGTGGTTTAACATCTCTGAAACCAAACTCTACTTGATTTGGAGTGCTGCTTGGAGACTGTTTATGAACGAGAGCTTTACGGGCTTTTTTGCCTGAGGAACTTGCCATGTATTTCCTTGTAGTAGATAAAAGTTACGTGGTAGTGATATTATACACCACTACCACGTCCAGGTCAACAATAAATTTTACTTAGCTTTCTTAGCGTCAGTAACTGAAGTGCCTTCAAGTTTTTTATGAATCTTGATAGTCTTGCAGGTTTCTTTAGTTTTACCAGTTTTAGCATCTTTGCTTTCTTGGCAAACTTTCTTTGTCTGAGGTTCTGCTAAAACAGCAGTAGAACCAAAGGCTAGAGCTAGGGCTAGAATGATATGTTTCATATTAAATTAGAGGTTGAGGGCTTGGTGGAGGAGCTAACTTACCATTAAAGCCGGTTACTACTTGTGGGGCGGGAATATCCGCGGCGGAAGTGCCGTTAAAGCCGGATGCTATCGGTTGTGGCATAGGAGCAGGAGTTGTTGGGCCTGCGCCAACTGGCCCTGCTGCAACTCCAGCAATCTTTTCCTGGCCGCGTGACCATGCAGTGATACCTAAAACAGCACCCATGGCCATGTGGAATAGTCCACCGCCTTGTAGTGTCATTGGTGCCCACTGACGGAAAGCGTCATTAGCAGCTTGAGTCTCCCAAAATTGAACTATTGTCCACATAATCGGGAATAAAATAAAGTCACAAATACAAACTGCCATGTACATCATGGCCATCATAGGACGCCATTTCTTGGTCATGAAGTCTTCTTGTGGCTTTTCTTCTTTTACAGAGTCATCGGTAGCCATAGCCATAATCCTTGTGACATTAGTAATGCAGCTAAACTACCTACTACGATAGAAGCCCAGTACAGGTTCATAGAAACTGCTAAAATAGATGCGGATAGCAGTACGATAGAGATCTGAAATGCAGATCCGGCGAATGTCAGCCAAGGAGAAGTTTTACGGATTTGATCACGTTCAGCTTCCAGCGCTCTAGCTTTTGCCATAAGTTCTTTTTTACCCTCTCCAGACTGAGGGTCGCTTTCATAACGATCAATCTTAGCTTGCAGTTTTTTAACTTTAGCTGTATCTTTACGCGATTCAGCTTCATCTTTAGCAAACTCAGTAATAGATTGTTTGATGCTTTTTGCTTGGTAGAAGCTCCATGTATCATTTGCTTTTATGGTGTTGTTAAGTACCTTGCTAGAATTGCCGCTAGCAATATAGGTATTAATGGCCAAAAGAGCAGCCAAAACAGTGATAACCCAGCCTGCTTTATCTTTAATTTTTGCTTCTCGTTCGGATCGACTAATAGGTTTCTTTTCTTCTGCCATTTATTTTCCTGCTAAAGGGTTGTCAATAGCCTTTTGGATTTTTACGTCAACCTCTCTACGTAGTTTCTCCAGTTCGGCACGGGTTCTGTCTTGATCAGCACGCAGTTCTTTTTGTACTGCTTTAAGATCAGCATCTGTTTCACGCTGAGCTTGTTTAACACTGCGCTCTACCTGCTCTGTAACAGTTTCATTTCTACGCAGATCTTGTTTAAGATCATTTTTAATGTCGCGAGTATAATCACTGGTCTTAGCACTATTTTGTTCGATTACAGCTAGTCGCTTATCAAACTCACTTAGATCAGGGGATACATACTCAGCAATCTTTTTCTTCATACCTTGGTAATCTTTGTAAACCTCAAAGGCTCCGTATAAGCCCCCAAGCATTGAAGATACTAGGGTAAAGGCCACCATAATTTTAGCTGGAGTAAACTCGTAGCCACCAATACTAATTACAGTATCTTTACTAGCATATTTTTTAGCTGCAGCTTCTAGATCGTCAATTTTCTTATCTATGTTTTCTGCCATAACAGCTCCTTATCGGTATTGGTCTTGAACCATTTGTTGATGCAACTTATCTGAGGACATCTGTCGTAAGGCACGAACATTGTCTACAGGGGTTTGCTTGGGATAAATATCTCTTGGTGCATAAAAATTTGCATCTTTTAATGCAAAGCTTGTATAGCTGGCGTAACCTTGTGGTTGTGTGGCCAAACGATCTAAGGATACGCCCATAGCTAACTCGTTTGGTTGTGTATCACGTTTAACAGTGCTAGAGGTTTGCTCTTGCGCTGGTTGTTGAAATTGTTGTTGCTCTATTACATCTCGTAGCGGATTCGTACGATCTGTAAATAAATTTGCAACTTGTTGTGGTAGTTCTGGATCTGTTTGCTTAGGAGGAACAAACATCGACTCACTAGTAGACTTAATACCTTGATTAGTCTCTAATACTTGTGGTGCAAGTATTGCTTGTTGCTGAGCCTGTTGCATACTAACACTACTAGACATAACTTGTTGTGGTGTTAGTATAATTGAGGTTATTTGCTGAACCTGAAGGCCCGGTGTTGTAAATAGTTTAGTGCTTGCTAGACTTGCCTGTAAGCCGGTACCAGTACCGCCCATAGTATTGGTTGTACTAGCTGCAACTGCTGCCCCTGCAACGCTTAGTGCTTGTTGCTGAGTTTTATCACTAGCGGCTTGTGCTTCGGCTGTTGCAGTGGCAACTGTTTGTTGCGCAATAGCTTTTTCACGTTCTGCATTCTTTGCAATTAGATTCATTGCAAAATTTAAGTTTACGGGGCTACCAGATGACTTCTCCTGAACTGCAGCACTTATTGTTGGTGCAGCTGCTGGTTGTGGCCCACTGCCTGCTGGTGGCGGTGCACCTGGTGGAGGCGGAGGCAGTCCCGCAGAAGTTTGTTGTAGCGGAGGAGGCGGTGGCGGCGCATCTGGAGGTGGAGGAGGTGGTGCTACATACTCTGTTGTGGTTGTGGTAGGTGCCGGAGCTAGTTTAGCTAGCATGTCATAGTACCCTGCACAACTAGGAGAGTATAGTGCATTTGTTGCACAAGGGTCAACGCTATACTTTAGGTTAAAGTACGTATTCTGTACTTCAGGACCATAAGGTCCAACCCAATAATTACTATCCATGCCCACAAAACCAATACGCGCACTACCTAGATCGGGGACAGCATATGGAGTTTTAAACGTTTCCGAATAGTTAAAACTAGTCCAGTTATACTGCCAGTTCTGGTTATAGGTATAGCTTTCTAAAACTTTTGTATTAGTATTATTATAAAAGTTAACATAAGCCATTAAATAGTCTTGTTGACCATTATCCCAACCATTACCGTTTTTAGCAGTAAATCCAAAGTTGAAACCATTAACTTGTAAGCCAGTACCCGTATTAGGAAGTGCATTCTTAATATTAACTAGCTGATACAGATCCGTCATTCCATACGAGAAGTTAATAATATTAGTACCAGTACCCCATGCCGCTACACGAGGATTCGGACCACAATAGCCAGGATCTCCCCATGCCCAACAAGTAAGTGGCTGCCCAATTGTACCAGCATTTTGCCAAGTGCTGGTAACATCAGTAGGCTGAGTAGTAAAGTTTACTAAGTTACCTGTTGTACTTACGTCCTGCGCATTAGAATAGCTTGTGAACAAGAATACCCAAGATAGCACCAATACCAACTTTCTTGTAAGTGTCATCTACCTTCTCCTTTTCAAGCTGTGGTAATTTATCTGGGTTTGCTTCCCAGTGTGCTTTGGCCTGTGCACCGATTAGCCCGTCTACGGGGCAAGGTGTGCCGGCTGCCATCATAGCATCGAATACACGACGATCTTGACACATTGTAGCAACTGCAGCCACTTTCATACCCATATCATATAGGGTCTTAGATAGCTTCAAGCGTTCACAGTTCATATCACGAATAGTTCCGCCACTAGAGACACCGAATACTTGTGTCTGTACACTACCGCTACTACCAGTTGAACATAGATCAGCATTACCACCACTAATCATCGCAGGTGCTACAGCTGTTGGAGGTGGTTGAATAACCTTTTGAGTAATCGTAGTTTCATTAATATTACGATTAGTCATATCACCACTTTGAATATTTTGGTTCACATTAGTGCTAGCACTTGTATTCTGGTTAACGTTAGTATTAGCCGTTGTAGCGGTACTGGTGTTGATATTACGGTTAGTCATATCACCAGTCTGAACGTTATTATTCGTACTGGTTGAAGTGCTGGTGTTGATATTACGGTTAGTCATATCACCAGTCTGAACGTTATTATTTGTATTAACATTGTTTGACGTACTAACGTTATTGTTATTATACGTCATTGTACCACTATTAATATTGTTATTAGTATTAACGCTGGTACTTACATTATTATTATTGTAAGTCATTGTACCACTATTGACGTTATTGTTGTTATACGTCATTGTACCAGTATTAACGTTGTTGTTATTATTGGTAACTGTACCGCTCTGAATATTGTTATTAGTATTCGTGCTGGTACTAGTGCTGGTATTATTATTGTTATTGGTGCTATTACTATTAACCGTACTTAAACTAGTACTGTTGGTATTGCTAGTAGTATTGCTATTGGTTGTTACATTGCTAGTAGATACCGACGTGCTGTTAGTGTCTACTAGACTTTTGGAATCATAGGTGCCCTGATTAATCAGTGTTTGAGCCCCCACAGCGCTCGCAGCTACTAGCAGCAAGCTTGCTAAAACTTTCTTAATCATATTATGCTCCGAAAATGTGTAAAGCGTGTTCGTAATGTTTCTTACGATCCTCTAAGCCAATAGTTCCGCCATTAATGCGTTTTGTTAAAGTTAAGATATCACCACGATCTGCCCATTGGTTTAAGTTGTTGGTTTCCCAGAACCAGCACGCGCTTTGGGCTGCACCTTCAAACGTTTCCATATAGGCGCTGGCTTCTTCAGGAGAGATTTCCAGGCTAGCTGCAAACCAAGAATAATTATCCTTACCAGTAAGCTGAATAAGCCCACGGCCACAATAACGATAGCCATCACCACTAGCCTCATCGCCATTACCCATGCGATTAGCATATACACGGTTAGCAATAGCCTCGGGCTTGCCCGCAAATTGTTGAGCCATTTCATCGGTTGGGAAATACTTAGGGAAGATCTTGCGTAGTGTAGCTGCACGATAGTTCAAGTTTTCCTTGATGGCGGTGAAACCGCCCGATTCGTGTGCACACTGCGCTAAAAACGCTGCCATACGTTGAGGCGTATCAATTTGATAATCAGGCAGTAGCTGTTCTAGTGCGTGATGCCAATACGTAACGTATGGGTTGCGTGGAATAATTTGTCTTAACTGCTCAAGTGTTAGTTGGGTCATTTAAGCTCCTCGAATAGTTTTTTCTGCTTACTATACCAATCCTGCCAGCCTTCGACTAGTGCGGAGCAGTTGTAGTATTCAGTGTAGTTCTCGACTACAGTCTTAGTTAGGTCTGATAGCTTAGCAGTATCAGACGCTTGTTTAAGCGGAGGACATTGTGTTTGTAAAATACTGGGTGCTTCTGGAAATTTGGCAGTAACTGGCACAGTAGTGCAACCTGCTAAAAGCAATAAAAGTACTAAAGCGTATTTCATTTCTTAGCTGCCTTATTTAAAGAGTCGATAACTTCGTGCGGTATTTCGCACTTAGAGTCATATTTTACTACTTCTCGGTCCACGTACTTAATTATATCGTTGGCTTTCTCACGCACAACTTCTCGCTTAGTGACAATTTTTTCGACAACTTTTAAATTTTCATTGGCCGACTTAGCCTCTAGTTCGGAAACTTTCTTTTCCAAAACGGCTACTTTTTTCAGCCAAGCCTCGTTGTTCGATATTGCACCGGTCATGTAGGTACCCAAAAAAACCAAAGCTATACCCGTATTTCGAATAATTCCACTATAAGGAATTTTCGAAAATGTTTTACCAACCAAATACCCTACAATACCCAAAAAGAATACTGCTGAGAATATCCAGCCTGGTACAAATTGTAGAATCCACATATTATTTACCTTGTGAGTACGCAGCTAAATATTCTAAGAGTTCAGTTTCATACTTCTGGAAATAGCTCTTTATGTATGTACTCATGAACTTGGTCATCATTAAATCCTAGTGTTTTTAATACTCTTGGAGTATGTGGGTTACATTTCTGCTGTTGGCAGTAATAATTCTGCTGTTCGGTAAAGTCAAAACGCTTTACCTGATCGTCATAAGTCATATTAGGACGATGTTTCTTTATATTGTCTAGGTAGTGTACAAGGGACTTTTTAGAAATCTCTAGTATTATGTCTAGTTCAAAATCTGTGTTAATATTACCAGCCGCTACCATTCGTGGGCTAAATATATTACGAGCCCATTCGGGCAGTTCACGCGGTTTTGCCCACGATGTTGGTTCTACTAGTTCTTCAAACCACTTGCATAACGGATGCTCACGATCACCTGTAGGTGAGAAGTCTAAGAACGCTCCAGTTATCTTGCTTGTGCCTGCTACAATATCAAAACCGTAAATAGGAGCACTATCAAATACATGTGGAAATACACATAAGTGCATCATGTATAGCTTTTTGGATTCACTTACGTCAATAACGTCTAAGTTAGCACGTCGAAACCAACAGTTGCTAAAATTCTTGGTGTACCAATCCGAGGTGATTTCAGGAGGCGAAAAAAAAGCTCGTGCGCTAAGAATCGATTCCAATTCTAGCGCATGAGCTTTAAGTTTATTGAATATTGTGCTCATCTGCTAACTCGTCAAATAAGTTAAAGATTAGCTCAAAACAGTGATTAGCTTCAGGCGCTAAATCGTCACTAAGCTTTGTGCGCAGTGCTTTAATAGTATCGTTTCGATTTTCAAACTCATACATCTTGCCGCTACCAGGGATTACACGTTTGATCATCTGACCACCGTACATATCGCCCATATGACGAACGTATAAGTGTGCAAGCAAACCTTTGTCGTTTAGGGTATCTAAATGCTCGACATAAGCTGTGGTAGCTGGATACGTTTCTGCAAGTGGAGGAAATCCTAGACCGCGAATAAGTTCTTGTAGGTCTTCGTAGATGCCTGGTGTACGGCAGATACCTGGTAAGTCACCTAGCAATCCACGAGAGTTACATAACTGCTCTAGCTTCTTGTAAGCAGCTAGTTGATTAAATAAGTAATCGTAGTAAATCTTTTTGGATATAGCACCGCTAATTAATAAGCGAGTAAACCGGTGAGCTTCTGCAGCTTCATGATTGTTATGGGTTAAATCTTTTAATGACATGGTTAAGAATAAGGGCCGAAGCCCTTATTATTTAGTTGGTTTAACAGGCCAAGTAATATCTTCAGCAACTACCGCAGTAGCAAATTCTGTAGTCATATTACGCAGGGCTTGGCGGTAGGCCGCCCATTCTGCCTTTTTAGGTGCAGTTAGGGGAGCATCTGCAGTTTGAGTCCAATCACTTGCAACTAGTTCAAAATCACGTCTACGACGAATAAGTTCATCTAGAAGTTCGTTTTGATCAAGTGTAGTAACTGTCCAATCTATAGAATATTCTCCATTATCCTTTTTGGAATAACCAGAGTACTCTGCACGCTGGTTAGGGGCTAATTCTGGTTTAGCTTCCAAAATAGGAACATAGCCAAAAGCAGCTACTTTTTCATCGGAAAATTCACCTTCAATTAAAAAAACTAAATTTTCTTTTAATACAGGGTAACCAATAGCGTTACCAGATTCATCAATTTGAATATAATAATTCATAGTTATCCTTAAGATGCATTAAATGGGAAAGATTTACCTGTACCCCAAATAATTCGTACACCACCGTTACCGCCTCTGCATTGTTGAGGACTGCTGTTCATAGAAGTACCGCCACCAGCTCCACCACCACCAAACTTACCGCCAGTACCGCTGTACGTACCGTTATCATTAGGATAGCCGTCTGCACCGTTTGAACCGCCTTTGCCACTATATCGCGTATCACTATAAAAAGTATTACCGTTATTATAGTCGCCTTTAGCTCCACTAGCACCTTGGCCAAACAAGCCTACACCGCCACCACCGCCAAAAGAGTAGGTAGAAGAAGCGTATCCGCCACCACCACCACCACCACCACCGCTACCGTCAGTTTGGTCATTGCTGTATCCGCCAGTACCACCAGGACCGCCGTACCCACCTGCGCCACCGCCACCACCGTAACTGCCACGAGAGCTGCCGCCACGACCACCAAGAGCAGTTACCGTTCCACTAGCTGGTACTGCTTGTGTAGTCCAGCCATTTTCTCCTCCGCTAGCGGAAAAGAAACTGCCCACAGAACTAGCATATCCAGTAGTTGTAGTATAATGTGCACCGTATCCACCGGCACCTACTGTAATAGTGATTGATTGGCCTGGAGTAACTGCAATATCATTAGCATAAGCCAAAGCTCCACCACTACCTGCAGATTGAGCCCAGGTTGCACCACCACCACCGCCACCACCAACAGCAACTGCTGAGATTTTTGTAACGCCTGCTGGTACTACAAAGGTATAAGTACCTGGTGTGTCATAAAGAGTAGATCCAGGTGCTACTGCATTTAACTTAATTGTGTAATATCTATCTGTGTAATATACACCATTATAAAAACGTAAAGTAAAATAACGAATAGTACCTTCTGCTAAACTAGATATAGCAGCATTAGTACCATCTATAGTTAAAACTCCAGCAGTAGTAATAGAAAAGCCAGCATCATCAGTTAATACACTAATAGAACTATATGGAGCTTTTGGCACTTCTATAGTAATTTTATTAATTGTATTTTTTGATGCTAAACCTAAATCAATAACAGTTGCGGCAGCTACAGCCGCTGCAGTAAATGAAGGAGCAGTACCTGTTGTAGTAAATTTTTCTGCTTGTAAGATTGCCATATTTTATCCTTCAATAACAGGAATTTCAGGCCACGTAATCTCTAAAGGGTAACCTTTTTGATTTTTAATGGTACGTAAAAAATCTCTGTATTCAGAAACTTTCTTCTTTTGTTCTTGAGTATAGTTATCCCAAGCATCTGGAAGCGCTAGCGCTTCCGATTGTTTTAGTAAATGCTCTGCTTGATTATTTACGGAAACTGCCATAGCTGCTGTAGCTACAGCTTTTAGCTTGTCTTCGGTTTCCATTTCTGTCATTTCACGAACAGAATCATTTTCTTTAATAAGGTGTTTACCCATCATATCATCCCCTAACTCTACATACTCTGTAGAGTTAGGGTTAACATTTGTCATTTCGATGGAGTGACCTTCAGTATTGAATTTCACATAAATCGACATATTATCTATCTCCGAAAATCGTAGCGCAAGCGTTATAGATTTGATGTGGGTTAGCTACGGAGTTAGTAGCTTGTGTGCTACGAACCATAGACAATGCAGCTAACATACGCATATCACATACTAGACCTGTAGTGAAAGTACTGTCTAAACTATAGAACATACTGCAATCTGTGAAGTAATATGTTGTTTGATAGTTATGTGAAGTTACCAACATAACTAATACTGTAGTATTAGCAGGTACTGTAATACTCATACTACCCGTAGACATGGTATTAGATGTATTGGTAAAACCTTGTGTCCAGGTTCCGCCTGTTTGTGTAGAATACGTAGTACCTGTACCGCTTGGAGTAAATACACCACAAGCCGCACCGTTATACGTATCGTAACTAGAATAACCGAAGTATACTGTAGTAGTAATTGGAGCACCTGTTGTGTTACGAATAGGTAGAACACGCCATGTTACGCCACCGTAGCCAGTACTATTTTGGTAGTAGAAATATGTTTTGTACCAATCACCAACACGAGATAAGTTAGCGTAGTGAATATCACGATAGTACTCGCCTGCATAATCGTGTGCATAGAAGTTTTGGGTAGTAGCACCTGCTTGTGGATAACCGTCACCTAAGAACATATTCCATGATTGTGCCGTGTAAGTAGAATTACTACCAGCGGCAGTTGCGTTTTGGTATGTTGAGTTAGGGCCGCTGCTTGTCCAGCTACCGTAATAGCTGTTTTGGCGAGAAGAGCTAGTAGCTACAGTACCAATAATTGTAGCACTGTCAGCAGGTACAATAACTGGCTTAACAAAACTTAAGTTACCACTACCATCATTTGTAAGTACTGAGTTTGCAGTAGCGCCACCAGGGAGTAGGTTACCAATAGTACTGAAAGATAAATTGCCACTACCATCATTAACTAGCAGAGCGTTAGCCGCTCCGCTAGTTGTAGGTAATGTTAAGGCTGGGCCGCCTGATTTTTGGATTTGGTCTACAACTAATTTAGACATATTTTATTCCTTAATTGAATAGAGCGAATCCATCAGGATTCATTGCAAAGTGGTAGGCTCCAGTATTAATTGTGTATACTGCAGAACCTGAAAGTGTTAATGTACCCATTGAAAAACTCATATTTCCTGCAGGTAGTGTTTTGTTAGCACTGATTGTTGAAATAAATGGAATCTGGTTTACAGTAACGCCAGCTACACCTGCTGTTACAGTATTATCAACATAAGTTTTAACGGCATATTCTGTTGGTACAGCAGTATTACTATTACCGCTCATTGTAGCATCACTAGAGAACTCATTAATGGTTTCACCTAACTGAGCACCAATACTACCTAATTTCAAACTAGTTAAACCTGCAAGGTCAAACGCGCTAGCATTCAGGGTTGCACGGCCAGTGGCTTGGTCAATACGGAAATATTCACCAACACGGAAGTTACCATCTTGGTCTGTACTTACATAGAATACACGACCTGGGAAAGTTTCGTCAGTTTCGTTGCCTTGGGCGGGAGCTTGGGTAGGAGTACCGGGATAGTTAGTAGTAGATACGCCACCAGTGCCAATACTCAAGAAGTCGTGACCAGTTAAACGAATTTGTGAATACTTATAACGAATTGTTGTTGTTGTACCACTTGCGCTACCTGTTGGCTTTTCTTGAGCAAGCACAACTGCTATTACACTGGAAGTGTTAGCCCAAGAGCCACTAACACTTTGAATAACGTAGCTATAAGTATCGCCAGCTAAGCTAATAGAGGCACCTGGTACAGGTCTGGCTGTTAAGTTATTAAGTACAAGGATGAAACCTTTTTGGTTCTCTAACGCTGCTGAGCTTACCGTACCTGTACCGCCACTAGTAAATGTTAAAGTATTACCGGAAGTCCAAGTTCCTGTTGCACCGGTAACATAAACTTTATTAGCAGTAGTTTGTACGTTAGTTACTGTTGCTGTAGCACCAGTAGTAGTATTGGTAACTGTGTCACCAACGTTAATATTTCCGCCTTGGTAAACAAAGTTTAGTTGTTGACCATATACGCTACCAGTTACCGGAGTCTCTGAAGCATCAAATCCGCGAGATGCTGCACCCCAAGTACCGTAGCTATTATTACCGTTTAGTGCACGAATAAACCCACCGCCGCTGGCTGCATAACCGAAGTAAGCGTAGTATGTAAAGCAAGAAACGATCTCAGCCTTACCACCATCTTTAACCCAATAACCAACGCCGTTATCTGTAATAACTGTGAAACCGTGGAAGATCATCGTCTTCGCACCAGTTGCGTGTACACTGCCGTCGATTAAAGCACCGATACAACCACTACCAATTGCCGCACATTCTAATACGTAAGGCGACTTATACATAATTGGGCTTGTTGGATTTAGTCTGACTACTACACCTTTAATTGTAGAAGTAGTAATATCCGAAGCTGTTGTACCAGGAACCCAACCAGTCATACCCTTAAATGTCATTTTATTAAGGATAGAGCCATCGCTCATAAAGAACATGGTAGACTGTGCGTTAGGAGTTGTACCATCATCACTGTTACCAGTCTTAGGCTGTACAATTACAGTACGCTGATTATCACCAACGATTGCAGTATTTGTTGGAATCGTAATAGGTAGCTGCTCATTATAAGTACCTGATTTAACAAAAATCGTACTTCCAGGTGCAGCATGTTGACAGGCATACTTAATACTGGCAAATGGAGCAGCTAAGTTTTTACCGTAGTTAGTGCTATCTACACCGTGTGGTGCAACATAATATACGTTAGCACTTTCAGTAGCACCGATCCAGTCGATACCGCTGCCATCACCTTTAACTGTTAAACTTTGGCCTGGATCTGTGTTTTGAATAGCTGGTAGCACATCGCTTCCACCTATTACAAATACTTCCCACTTATCGGCAAGCTTATCTGTATTAAAAGCAGAACCTGCTACGTGTTCAGTTTTAGCAATATAAGCACTGCCAACTGCATCTTTTACAATGTCGTCTTTTAGATAGTTAGTACCTGAGGTCCAAGTACCCATCCAGCGAATACCGCTGTTAAATTTCTGCCACTTGCTAGCAGCTAGATCAGTTTCAAATACTGTGGAAGCGTGTGGTAGAAGCGCAATATAAGTATTACCGCCCCAAGAAACTACGTCATCTGTAATATACTGTGTAGTTGTAGACCAAGAACCACGATTACGGAAACCGTATGTTAGTTTATCCCACGTACCTGCATTAGTTGCAGGAATAATTGCTGTGTTATCTGTTTTGGCTTGGTAAGTAGAACCGCCATAAGTAACGATTTCACCAATCTTATAAGCAGCACCGCTAGACCAAGTACCTTTGCTAGAGAAACCATATAAGAAGGGATCCCATTTGCTAGTATCAGTTGGTAGGTTGCCGGTTGTGTTGACTTTAGCGCGATAAATATTTGAACCGTAAGCTACTAAGTCACCAACTACATAAGCTGTAGCACCGTTATAAATAGATTGTGGACTAATACCGTCTACTAATTTATCCCAGTATGTAGCATTTGTAGGGTTATTACCTGTTGTATCAACTTTAGCAATATAAACTACGCCACCTAGTGTTGCAATATCGTTCTTTTGATATGCTTTAACATTGCTGTAAGCACCTTCGTACTGGATACCATCAGCAAACTGTGACCAGTAAGTAGTATTTGGAGGTGTTTGGCCTGTGCTATCTAACACAGCCACATAAACTTTACCACCATGAGCAATACCGTCACCAACTCTGTAAGCTACAGCAGGGTCAAATACGCCCTTGAACTTAAAGCCTTCAATCATCAAAGCCCAGTATACTGTGTCAGTTGGTAAGTGTCCATCTGTTTTTAAACCGTAAGTGTAAACATACACATTACCGCCGTACTTAACGATATCGTTAGATTCGTAAGTTGTTGCCCCACTCCAGTCGCCAGCGAAGTGGAAGCGTAATTTTCCAAGATCAATTAATTGACTCATATTATATTAGCCTCATATGTAAGTGTCCTTTATTACCCCATTCGAACTGAACCGTATCTTTCGACCAAA
>Ga0228702_1000802_pt1 | contig 22492 bp, 9 predicted proteins | sample McNCre217_Aug_MG_2_FD_178018 | JGI IMG/M metagenome (GOLD analysis project Ga0228702, IMG submission 178018) | Freshwater microbial communities from McNutts Creek, Athens, Georgia, United States - 20-17_Aug_MG | ecosystem: Environmental > Aquatic > Freshwater > Creek | place: USA: Georgia...
TGCAATGCAGTGAGGGGCGATTAGCTCAGCGGTAGAGCACTGCATTCACACTGCAGGGGTCACATGTTCGATCCATGTATCGCCCACCAAATATAAAAGCGCCTGTCGGCAACGACAGGCGCTTTTTTTTCGCATCAGGCAATGGGTATTGTGCGATCTTTTGGCTATTCAAGTTCAAGATTTTCAACCTTGAATAGGTCGATTTAAAGCGATATTTAAATCGCTTTCCTGAAGCAGCATTGATTAAAATAATTTCATTTTTGACAATCAAATGCACATCGCTCTGCTCGAAGATGAATCCGCATTGGCCCAGGAAGTCAAATCTCTTTTGACAGCAGCGGGGCACACGGTGGTGCACTTTGCCGATGGGCACAGCATCATTCAGGGATTGCCCAAGGACACATTTGACCTGTTTGTGCTGGACTGGCACGTGCCTGGGCCCAATGGGATGCAGGTGCTGGCGCATTTGCGCCAGAACATGAAGCTCACCTCGCCGGTGGTGTTTTTGACCAGCAACAGTGCCGAAGAGCAAGTCGTTCAGGCGCTGAACGCCGGGGCTGACGACTATTGCGCCAAACCCTTGCGCAGTGTCGAATTCATGGCTCGCGTTGCTGCCTTGCAGCGCAGGCTGATGCCGCAAACACTCACGATCCCTGACGGTGAACTGTTGGATGGCTATGTTTTCCAACGCATTGATCGCCGGGTGATCGTTGACGGCGAGTCGGTCAACCTGACCGAAAAAGAGTTTGAGCTCAGCCTGCTTTTGTTTCAAAACCTGGAGCGTCCCATCTCGCGCCACCGCATCATGCAAGAGGTTTGGGGCCGCGAAGAAGATGCCTTGTCTCGCACGTTGGATGTGCACATTTCATGGATTCGCCGCAAGCTGGGCATTGGTGCACAGGGTACCCGTTTGCGTCTGAATGTTGTGCATGGCTATGGTTACCGGCTGGTGAAGGTGACCGAAGGCGTTGAAGGTCATTCATGAAACCACGTGCTGATCGGTTCTCTGTGTTGGCGCGCTTGTGCCTGGCTGCTTCGGTGGCATGGGCTTCTGCACCACTCATGGCCCAAGAGACCCATGACCATTTGCGCTACAAGCTGCAGCCACGTGATACCTTGTTGTCTCTTGTTTCTCGGTACATGCAAGGCCCTGATGCCTTAGCGCAAATCACCAAGCTCAACAAGATTGCTAATCCGAACCTGGTGCCGGTGGGTTATCCGCTCGAAATTCCCCGCCACCTCATCAAATTCAGCCCGTCCACCGCCACCGTGACGCGGCTCAACTGTCACACCATCACACGGCTTGATGGCGATGCGGCTGTGCCTGTGAAGTCAGGCGACACATTGGCTGAAGGCTCCGTGGTGCGTATTCCGGCCGGTTGCCAGCTGGCCTTGACCTTGGAAGATGCCTCTGTGCTGCGCATGATGTCGGGTGCAGTCATCAAGCTCAAAACCTTGCGCCGCAATATGCTTGAAACGTCCCCGGAGGTCCGGGTCGAGTTGCTCGACGGTCGTTTGGAGGTGGACGTGCCTCGCAAGCGTCAAGGGGAGGATGCGCCTTTTGAAGTCCGCACACCGACCTCTGTGGCCGGCGTGAGAGGCACCGAGTTCCGGGTTGGCTTTGACGCCCGCAAGCGCAACAGCCAAGTGGAGGTGCTGACAGGTGTCGTGGCCGCGCAAGGCAGTGCGGATAAAGTCGGCCAACGTGCCAATGCCGGGCAGGGCGTTTCCATCGAAGCCAATGGCAAAGCCTTGCCTGTAGAAAACCTGCTGCCAGCCCCTCACTTTGAAAAATGGGCGACCGGGAAAGACAGCAAAGACTGGCGGCTCACATTCAGCGCATCTACCGAGGCCAGCCAAACCCTGGTTCGCCACTCTGAAGATGCCAGCTTTTCCTTCATCCATGCCGAAGAGTTTTTGCCTCACCCTGAAATCGTCATGGCGGGCTTGACGGCCAATGTGGTTTTTCAGCAGTGGCTGTCTGTATCTGCCTCGGGCATCAATGGTTACAGCAGCAACTACGGTTTTTGCAAAGGCTACAAGCGGCTGGAGCTCTGGCGTTGCAACGTCAACTTCAACATGACAGGGCTCACCCATCCTCACTTGCGCTTTGAAAAAGTCGAAGCCGAAGGACCCGCTCAAGTGATTCTGGACCAAGCCATCAAGATCAACGCCAACGACCAGCTGGTGCTGCGCGGCGTGCCTTCCGGTCATTACCGGTGGCGCTTGGACGACGACCAGGCAGCCAATCGTCGCCATACCCTCCAAGGCCAGTTTGAATTGGTCGCCATTCCAGGCGAGCCGTGATGTCACCGCACGCGGCGCTGACAGCTGCAATACGCCGTCCTCTATCGACTGACGAAAGGCGTTACTACCGTGAATGGCTGGTCATCGCGCTGACCACTCTGTTGGCGATGACGCTGTTCACGGCCATGCAATGGGGGCAGTCCTTCGGATTTGTCATTTATGACCAATTCCAACGCTGGTGGCCGGCCAGCCCGGCCAATGACATCGTGGTCATTGCCATTGATGACCACACATTGGAGGCCCGTGGTGGCTGGCCACTCAAACGCAGCGATTACGCGCAATTGCTGCAGAAACTTGCAGACACTGACAACCAGCCCAAAGCCATTGGCTTTGACATTTTGTTCCCGGACCCCACACCGCAAGACCTGCAGCTGGCCGAGCAAATCCGTCGCCACAACGTCTTTCTTGCAGCGGAGCAGCCAAGAGGCGCATCGTCCAACTTGGCCACGGTTCGCCAGATCAATCCGGTGCTGGCCCAAGCTGCCAAAAGCATGGCCCATGTCAATCTCAGTTTTGAGCGAGACGGCTCCTTGCGCGGAGCGCATCTGCTGGACAACGGGGTGCCTCAGCTTACGCTGGCCATGTCGGGGAGACCACAGCAGGCTTACGCATCGCATGGCAGCTACAGGCGCATCCATTTGGTCGACCCGCAGGTGGGCTTTCCAACGGCATCGCTGGCCGATGTGCTCTCTGGCCAAGTGCCTTTGCAATTCTTCAAAGACAAATATGTGCTGATTGGTTCCACTGCCCCCAGTTTGGGGGACCATTTCGCGACCATGTATTCGGGCGAGCAGGGGTCTGGTACGCCCGGGGTCATGCTTCACGCCAGCCTGCTCAACGGCATTTTGCGTGATCAACTCGTCGTGCCTGTGGGCGTACCCGTGCAATTGGCACTGAGTTGGCTCTGGCTGGTGTTGACCTTGGGCGCACTTTTGGTGCTCAGTCCTTTGACCGAATTGCTTGTCAATGTCGGAGTCGCTGTTTCGACCTTGCTGGTCAGTTTCGGGGCACTGATGCTCACCCACTTCTGGTTCGACCCTGGGTTGTGTGTCATGGCCATCGCCTTGCTCAAGCCCGCCTGGGCCTGGCGACGCAATGAAATGATCGTCAGCTTCATGGCTGAGCGAGCTGCACAGTTGGACCACGTTCAGCGTCATCGGAAAAAGATCCGCCAAGGCTTGCAACTGCGTTACTTCACCAGCGACACCTTGCTGCAGTATTCGCGCCTGCTGGACAACGCCATTTGCATGGTCAATGACCGCTTGCAGTTTTTGCAGGGTGTGGTGTCGAAAATTCCGACAGCCATGCTGGTGGCCGACAGTGATGGCCGAACCTTGTTGACCAACCCGCGCATGGCGCAGGGCCTGCCTGCCGGGCTCGTGGACAAGGGGCAAAGTCTGGAGCCTTTGATGGCCCATCTGGGCTTGCTCACCCTCAACCTCGACATGCTCAGCGAGAAAGACCACCTGGTCAACGGCCTCGATCCGCACGGGGCCTTGCAGCACTTCATCTTCAGGGTGGCCCGCATTCCGCAGGAGGACGATAAACCGCTGTGGGTCTTGTCCTTGACCGATGTGACCGAAATGCGCCAGTTCCAGGCGCAGCGTGACCGCACACTGCAGCTGCTCTCTCACGACATGCGTACACCCATTGCGTCCATCATTGCACTGAGCCGCAAGCCCGTGCCCGACACCGTTGTGGCGACTGAATCAGCCAGCTATATCCATCGGCATGCCCGCACCTTGCTGAGCATGATGGATGACTTCATCTTCTCGATCCATGCCCAGGCCCCCCATTACAAACTGGTTGAACTGCTGGTGGACACCCTGGTGGACGAGGCCGTCTATCAGGTCAAAGACCTGGCCCAGGCTGAGCGCATGCGCCTGGTGCAAGACTTTGAAGAAACGCCTCAATTCGTGATGGCCGACCCACGCCTGCTGACCCGCGTGTTGGTCAACCTGCTGGTCAATGCCATCCGCTACGGCGCCAAAGACAGTGACATCCACATCAGTGTGACCCATGACGAGGTGTTTCACCCCAGCCCTTGTGTGCGCTGTACTGTGAGCAACACCGTGGGCAAACTTTCGCAAGACCCGGCGCAAGGTTTCAGCACTGGCAAGAGTTTTGGCTTGGGCCTGGACTTTGTGCAAACCGTGGTCCACAAACACAATGGCCACCTGCACATGCATTTGCCCAAAACAGCAGGAGCCATTGCCACGGTGGAGCTGGCGCTGCCTTTGGTTTCCTGATCGATACGCGTGCGGGCAGCGGATGGAAATTGGCAACATCAATACAATTATCGATTAAGATGATTTAAGTGTTAATTTAAGTTAAATTAAGAATTATTGGCAATCATTTTTTGTAGAATTTATTCAATTGAACACAAAGGTTTCATATTCATGGAGCCTTTGGAATTGGAGTGATTCATGAATGCCAATAACCATAAAACTGTTTTTTCCGAACGCCTGGGTACCTTGGTGGCCGTGGGTGAAAACGCCCGTAGTCAGGGCAAAGCCAATGGCGCAGGTCTGAGTCAGGGTATAGGTGCAGTGGGTGGTTTTGTGGGTGCGCTGGCAGTGGGCTTTGCCCTGGTGGGGTTGGCTTGGGCAGGTCCCGTGGTCACAGCTCTGCCCACAGGTGGCCAAGTGGCACAAGGCACAGCCAGCATCAGCCAGTCAGGTGCAGTCATGAGCATCACCCAGTCCACAGCCAAGGCGGTGGTTAACTGGAGCAGCTTTGATATTGGCAGCCAGGCCAAAGTCAACATCACCCAACCTGGGGCAGACGCGGTCATGCTCAACCGCGTCACTGGAGCCAATCCCAGCCAGATCTTCGGTCAATTCAATGCTAACGGCCAGGTGGTCCTAGTCAACCCCAACGGAGTGCTGTTTGGTAAAGACGGCAGTGTCAACGCCATCAGCTTCACGGCCAGCACGTTGGGCATCACAGATGCCAACTTCATGGCCGGCAACTTGCAGTACGAGCGCAATGGCGCCACAGCTGCGGTGATCAACCAAGGCAGCATTAAAACCACTGGAGGCTACGTGGCTCTGCTGGGCGCCAGCGTCAGCAACGAAGGCAGCATCCAAACCCAGGGCGGTACAGCCTACCTGGCCGCAGCCGACGCGATCAAGGTGCCGGTCAGCGGCAGCGGCCGCATCAAACTGGAGTTGAGTCCCAGCAGCCTCAACGCAGCAGTGAGCAACGCCAATGGCGCCACCATCATGACTGAAGGCGGGCAGGTGTACATGCAGGCGGCGGCGCTGAACAACGCGGTGGCCAGCATCATCCAGAGCGGCAGCATCGATACCACAGGCGCCCAAGGTGGTGCGGTCATGCTGTTGGCGGATGGTGGTGTGATTCAAGCTACGGGAGATATCAAAGCCAACAGTATCGCCAATCAAAAAGGCGGCGACATAATTATTGGACGTAATGAGGTCACAGGCGTTTTGGCCAAATCGACCAATGTGAGTGGTGCGAAGCTCGAAAGCAAAGGTGGTTTTGTCGAAACTTCAGGCGATTACTTGACCACAACCGGTGTGCTTGTCAACGCACAAGATTGGTTACTTGATCCAGCGAACATCACCATTGCTTCGTCGGGTGCAACGGGTTTGGCTTATAACGACCCTAACGTTACGGGCGGCAACTACGCTTATTCACTGACCGCCACATCAACCATCTTGAACACTGATATTCAAAACAGCTTGAATCACGGTACGAGCGTAAAAATCTCAACAGGTTTAGGAACCCCCGCAGTGGGTAGTGAAGGCAATATCACTGTTAATGCAAGCATCGTAAAAAACTCAGGTGGCAACGCCACATTGACGCTAGAAGCAAATAATAAAATCACTATTAATAGTGGTGTACAGATTTTGGGATCTTCCACAGCTGGAAATTTAGATGTGGTTTTGACCGCAAACGGTGCGAATAAAGAGAATGCGAACAGCATTTACGTAGGTCCCAAAGCGCAAATTGATACCAACGGCACAGTTACTATCAATGCAACAGGATATGGGGCGACTATAAATAATTCCGCCATTTTGGTGAAGTCGGGAGATTTTCTTGCTAATACCACCAACAACACCGCCAGCAGTGCACGAACATTGATTCGTGGGTCGTCTGTTTCTATCAACGCCACAGTCAATGGCGCTAATGGATTTGGCTTTGTTACGGAAAATTCAGTAGGTATTGAGTCAACTAGCGGTAATGTGAATATTCAGTCGACACACAATAGCGCTGCCACGACAGGTGCAGGGATTTGGATAGGCACAAACTGGAGTTCACTTGGCCCCTCTGCAGGGGCACCTGCCAACCCTTACGTGAAGTCAGCGGGGACAATCAATCTGGAGACTATTACGCAAGGCTCAACTGCCAGCGGACACATTGAGTTATCAGATGCGGTTGTTACAGCAAATGGCAATGTCACTGTCAAAGCACAAAGTCAGCAAGCAGGGATGAATGCAGTCAAAATCAGTAGCACTTTCAACGCACCAGTTGTGAGCTCTAGCACGGGTGATGTATCGATTACAGCAAATCAAGGAGATATCCTGATTTCTGATTTGGGGGCTAATTCGATAGAAGGTAGTGCGGTCAGAATTGTCAGTGACACTGCGTCCAATGCCACTGCTGCAGTGAATATTGCAGCAAAACCAGGTGGGGGTTCTATTACGGCCACAAAAACGCTAACAGTCAGTGGCACTAATACAAACACAAGCAGCGGTGCGGGTGTCTTGATACGCGGCAGTGGAGCACTGACTTTGCAAGGCAGCGGTGTCGATATCACAGGGCAATCAGCAGGCGGTTCTGGTATTGATGTGAGCGCTACCAGCTCAAAAATTACTGCCACGAGTGGTGACATCAACTTGTTAGGATCATCCACCGCGAAAAGTGGTTACGGTGTGAAGGTTCAAGGTGCTACCGTCACTGCAAGCAGCGGTACTGTTACGCTAGATGGCACCACTGCGGCCGATAATCGTCCAACTGCGTCTGGGACCTATGCTTATGCAGGCGTTATGAATCTAGGCAGCACTGTGCAAGGTAAAAATATTATATTGAAAGCTAGCGCTACAAATACATCTGCTGATGTGCTTGGCTATTACGGGGCTGGCTCTTTGGTTGCAAGTGACACATTAACGGCCGATACCAGCGCCTCTGGTGTGGGGGTTGGTTTTTATACATGGGGATCAAACGGTATCACACAAGCAGCTAACGGTGTCATTATCAAAGGCACATCCAATCAGGGGAGCGGAGTTTTTATTGACTCAAGCTCGAAGGTAGTTAATACAACTTCTGGCAGTATCGACATTACTGGTGCAACCAATAAAGCTGACAACACCCAGTCTGCCATTGGCCTTACATCCTCTACCATTCAAAACACCAATGGAGGCGTAACGCTGACCTCAACCAAGGGCTCAATTCAAGCAAATACCGGCGCAAGCACGATCTCGGGTAAAGGGGCAATCACAATTGCTGCAGGCCAATCAGGTGTTAACTCAACAGACACTGATGGCATTGATGGAACAACATTGACCATCACGCAAAACGGCAATGCGCAGACAACACTGATGACCAGAGGCTCTGGCAACGTCACGATTCCAAAAATTGTAAACAACGGCACGGGCAATGTGGTGATTGTGGCAGGCTCAGGTTGGGCTGCCGGCAACGGTAATGGTGGTCAAGTTCTGACGGTTGGTAGTGGCAATAGTATCGCCAACAACAATGCTAATACCTATATTTACTCAGGAAATATTGCTAGTACAGGCTCTCTTGCAAGCCTGGGGGGCTTCACTGATTTATTACTGGATGGCCCAAATCAGAACATTCAGATGAACACAGCCTCGGCTGGAACGGCTACGATTAGCAATGGTTCTGCCAAAGCTCAAGTGATGTTCCGTGAAAAGGCAAACTTTAATTTCGGCAACGTTTTAAAAGGCGGCACTTACACAGGCAAATACGGTGATGCCAATACCCAAATTGGTCAAAATAATGCCTTGTGGACGTCTGTACAAAATACATTAAAACAACAGAATACGGGTAACACACTGAGTGCAACGCTTGGTAATAATACCGTCAAAATTTCTGCATCAACCGTGATTGACGCGCTGACAGGAGACCTTCAAGGCGCTTCGTACAGTCAAAATGGAAACGGCTATCTCAACGCCAATAGCACTGGCTATGTGTATAACACCACAAATAACAGCCAATACAATGTGGGTTTTGCGACGGGGCAAGTGGTTAAGGCAGTTGTCATTCCAAAGGCAATAGTAGTAAGTGGCATTACAGCAAACAACAAGATTTATGACGGCAATACTGCGGCGACGGTTGTCACATCGAACGCCCAGTTTGGCGGCATGGTGACAGGCGACAATCTGACGGTGGTAACTACCGGCACATTTAGCGACAAGAATGTGGCGAACGGCAAAACCGTTACATTGAGTGGTGCTCAATATGGTGGTACTGATGCAGGCAACTACACCTTCACTGGCCAAGCATCGACCACCGCTAACATCACACCGAAAGCGGTGACGGTGTCAGGCATCACGGCTGACAACAAGACTTATGACGGCAATACTGCTGCGACGGTTGTCACAACGAATGCCCAGTTTGGTGGCATGGTGGCAGGTGACAATTTGACCGTGGCGACCACAGGCACATTTAGCGACAAGAATGTAGCGAACGGCAAGACCGTGGCCTTGAGCGGTGTGCAGTATGGTGGTACCGATGCTGGTAACTACTCCTTCATTGACCAAGCATCGACCACCGCTAACATCACACCGAAAGCGGTGACGGTGTCAGGCATCACAGCAAACAACAAGATTTATGACGGCAACACTGCGGCGACGGTTGTCACAACGAACGCCCAGTTTGGTGGCATGGTGACAGGCGACAATCTGACGGTGGCAACTACCGGCACATTTAGCGACAAGAATGTGGCGAACGGCAAAACCGTGGCCTTGAGCGGTGTGCAGTATGGTGGTACCGATGCTGGTAACTACTCCTTCACTGACCAAGCATCGACCACCGCTAACATCACACCGAAATCGGTGACTGTTTCTGGCATCACCGGAAACAACAAGATTTATGACGGCAACACTGCGGCGACGGTTGTGACGACGAACACTCAGTTTGGCGGCATGGTGACAGGCGACAATCTGACGGTGGTAACTACCGGCACATTTAGCGACAAGAATGTGGCGAACGGCAAAACCGTGGCCTTGAGTGGTGTGCAGTATGGTGGTACTGACGCAGGCAACTACATCTTCACTGACCAAGCATCGACCACCGCTAACATCACGCCGAAATCGGTGACTGTTTCTGGCATCACCGCAAATAACAAGATTTATGACGGCAACACAACGGCCAGTCTGAATGTCACGACAACACAACTCAACGGCGCCATTGCCGGTGACAGTGTGAGCGCAGTCAGTCAGGCGGCTGTGGGCAATTTTTCCAGCATGAACGTGGTTTTTGATGCCAATGGCGCGGTGGCCACCCAGTCGGTCACGGTTTCTGGCCTGAGCCTGAGCGGCGCAGACGCCGGCAACTACACCGTGAGTGACAAATTCAATGCGTCGGCCAAAGTGTTGCAGCGCCCCTTGAGCATCACGGGCAGCGTGGCACAAGACAAAAAAGCAGACGGCACCACGGTAGCGCAAATCTCGCCAGGTACGCTGAGTAACCTGGTCACAGGCGAGTCGCTTGTGCTCACGGCCACGGGACAGTTTGATACGGCAGTCGAGGGCTCCAACAAGGCAGTAGCCACCCAGTATGCGCTGGCCAATGGCAGCAATGGCATCGCCAAAAATTATTCGGTACCTGCTGCAGAGGTTTTGCGGGCAGCCATTTTGGCGGCCAACGTCAATCCTGTGCAGCCTGTCATCAATCCGTTTAAACCCAGCGGTGGTGGTCGTGTGGTGGTGGCCGGCAGCAGCTCCAGCGGGGCGGCTTTGGGCGTGACCGATGACGAAGACATCATCAACAGGCAGGAGTGCTCGGTGCTCAATCCTGAAAAATGTGAATGCCAGGAATCTACAATTTTCAGCGTTGAGTTGTGCTTTGCACCTGGTTTGACGAATAAGTCAGAGACCCATTGATCCTATGACATCGACCATGAATTCCATTCAAATTTCGTTGAGTACTTTGGCTTTGGCCGTGACCATTGTTTGCAATCCTTCCTGGGCGCAGGGGTCTGCTGTGGGTGCTGCCCAGCGCAGTATTGAAGAAACGCAGAGCAAGCTGCCGGCCAAACCTGCCAGCAAGCCCATCATGGCTGATTTATTGGATTTGTCCGATGCCGTTTCCATGGATCGGCTGGATGCTGTGGACGTCAAAGGCAACACACTGCATGCTGAAATTCAGGCTTACTGGAAACGCTTCATTGGCAAGTCGGTGAGCACAGAGGACATGCTGGCTTTCAAGGTCTGGGTGAATGACACAGGCAAGGCCCAAGGTTTCATGGCTTATGCCCAGACCGACGTCAAGGGCAACACGCTCCAAGTCAGCCTGGTGTTGCCGCGCATCCATACGGTCAAGATCTATGCCCGTGATGAAGCCTTGGCCCAGCGTTATCTCAAAAATCTGAACGCCCATTTTGAGTCGGACTTCAAGCCTGGCGCGCTGGTGGATGTGTTGGCGTTGGAGCAAAAGCTCGATGCCGTGAGCTTTTCGATGCCCCTGGAGCTGGATGTGATCATCCGCTCGGCTGGCCCCGAGTTGCTTGACCTGCTGGTCAACGTCACGGAAGCGCCGACCAAAATGGGTGAAGTTCTGGGAGGACTGGCTCAGGCCAATGATTACGGTCTCAAGCAATATGGCCGAGCCCAATTGTTGGGGCAAGTGAGCATTGGCGGTCACGTGCCTTCATCTCGCTTGACTTTGACGGGGCAGAAATCCAGTGGCATTGTTTATGCACGTGGCGAGTACGACATGCCTTTTGAATTGATGGATGGTCGCTTGCATGGTGGTTTTGGCCGCTCGCAGAGCGAAGGTGTTCGCGGTGGTCTGTCCAATTCGCGCAGCATTTCGTCAGACCTGTTCCTGGGTCTGGAGAAAATTTTGGATCAACGCCGCGATGTGGTCATCAAGGGCGTGGCGGATCTGGCCACGCGTCAATCACACAGCAACCTGTCATTGACTGGGGTGGAAGTGAATCGGGTGCAAGACCACCAGCTGCGTCTGCGTGTGTCTGCCGACAATGATCGCTTGTCGAAGGAGCCCATGCGGGTGGATGTGACGGCTGTATTGGGCAGTTACGCCACTCTGGTGAATTTGCCCGCCGTGCCAGACGGCACTTACTCTAAATTGGAGTTCAGCGCTCGCAAACAGTTCAGGCTTGTGGAAGATGGCCGTCTGTTTGGCTTGGTCAAAGTGCGTGGTCAACGTGCTTCGCACCATCTTGATGGTATGAACCAAATCAGCCTGGGCGGTGCCAATGGTGTGCGTGCTTATTCCACTGCCGATGGCCTGGGCGATGACGGTTTGCAGGGCTCAGTGGAGCTGAATTATCAAAATTTGCCGAATCAGTCGTTCGGTGTGTTTTATGACGGTGGCGTGGTCCGGGCCAGCAAAACACCACAAACAGGTATTTACAGCCAAACTTACGCCTTGCAGGCACTGGGCGTTCAGTCCAGTGGCAACACCAACAACTGGTACTACAACTGGGCGCTCGCGAAAGGTTTGGGTGGCAACAAAGGCGCACTGGCCACCGACATCGAGTCCTCGCCCAACAACTGGCGCTTGACGGCATCGTTGACTTACGTGTATTGATCAAACGCCGAGTGGACGGGTTTTTTCTTTGGTACGGAACTTGAGCGCTTGACGTTGTTGAGTAGAGATTTTGATAAGTTACTGTCCATTGGAATCAAGTTGTTTTTTTAAACCATCAAGATATTAAGAAATATAAAAATTAATATTTAATTTCAATTGTCGCTAAGATTGCCAAAAATGCAAAATTTGCGGTTGCTCGTTCGCTGAAGAAGTTCGGGCTCAGAAAGACAAGACGTCTGCCGCAACTGTAGGGATGCGGCGACATGAATTCGAGAAGTTTCAAAACTGTTTTTTCCAAACGCCTGGGTTGCTTGGTGGCTGTGGGTGAACATGCTGCCAGCCAGGGAAAAGCCACTGGCGCAGCTTCTGTGGCTACCGCCCTTTGCGAAGGTTTGGCATATTTTGTTGGCGCATTACTGGCTGGATTCGCGACTGTGACACTGGCCTGGGCGGGTCCTGTGGCCACAGCCCTGCCCACGGGTGGCCAAGTGGCACAAGGCGCAGCCAGCATCAGTCAGTCGGGTGCGGTCATGAGCATCACCCAGTCCACAGCCAAGGCGGTGGTTAACTGGAACAGTTTTGACATTGGCAGCCAAGCCAAAGTCAACATCACCCAACCTGGGGCAGACGCGGTCATGCTAAACCGCGTCACTGGAGCCAATCCCAGCCAGATCTTCGGTCAACTCAATGCCAACGGCCAGGTGGTCCTGGTCAACCCCAACGGGGTGCTGTTTGGTAAAGACGGCAGTGTCAACGCCATCAGCTTCACGGCCAGCACGTTGGGCATCACAGATGCCAACTTCATGGCCGGCAACTTGCAGTACGAGCGCAATGGCGCCACAGCTGCGGTGATCAACCAAGGCAGCATTAAAACCACTGGAGGCTACGTGGCTCTGCTGGGCGCCAGCGTCAGCAACGAAGGCAGCATCCAAACCCAGGGCGGCACGGCCTACTTGGCCGCAGCCGAAGCGATCAAGGTACCGATCAGCGGGAGTGGTCGCATCAAGCTCGAACTCAGCCCCAGCAGCATCAACGCGGCGGTCAGCAACGCCAAGGGCGCTGCCATCGTGACCAACGGTGGGCAGGTGTACATGCAGGCGGCGGCGTTGAACAACGCGGTGGCCAACATCATCCAGAGTGGCAGCATTGACTCCACGGGCGAGCAGGGCGGAGCAGTGCACCTGCTGGCCGATAGCGGGCAGATCAAGGTGGACGGCAGCATCACGGCCAACAGTACGACCGCCTCAAACAAGGGCGGTGACATCGTCATTGGCCGCGACGAAGAGACGGGGGCGCTGGCCAAAGCCACGGATGTGAGCAGTGCCAAGCTTGAAAGCAGCCAAGGTTTTGTGGAAACCTCCGGTCAAGATTTGAAATTTGAGGGCGTGTCGGTTGTCGCGAAGCAGTGGCTGCTTGATCCTGTTGACGTCAATATCGATGCGACCAATGCAGCAACCATTGGTACCAATTTGGGTACCACAGATGTCACGATTCAAACCACAGGGACCACCTTAGGGGTGACTTCTGCGGGCACTGGAAACATCACCATCAGCAACGCCATCACCAAAGCTGCAGCTGCTGGTGCCAATACGACGCTCACGTTGCTTGCAGACAACGGCATCACAGTCAATGCGGCCATTGGTGCTGCAGCTGGTGCGGGCAAACTCAATGTGGTGATGACCGCCAATGGGCAAACCGATGGGGTGGCCGCCGCTTCCATGACGGCAACGCAAAGAGCGCTCAGCCGAGGGATCTTGGTCAACAACACCTCGATCAACGCCAATGGTGGTGATATCACTCTGGTGGGAACATCTTATGCGGACAGAACCATTGCCAATAACGCCAATGCAAGCGCAACCAATGCCATTGGTAAAGGTGTTCAAGTTCACAATGGCACTAATTTGACAGGCAACAACATCGTCATCACAGGGGTGTCTGAAGTGCTTGCGGGCGCCACCGGGACTGGCGTCCTTGTTCAACGGTATCCGACGGCAGCCATCTTGAGCGCCACAGGCCATATCTCCATCACGGGCACAGTTCAAGGTGCTGGCAATGGCTATGGTTTGAACTTTGCAACCAGTGACTGGGGAGGACAAGCGCCAAGTCTCACGGCGAGTGGCAGCATCACTTTGCGTGGAAATAACCGCGCGTCTACCAGCAACACCAATGAGGCGATTTCCATCACCTCGGGTGTTCAAGCCATTGCTGGGGGCAGCATTGTGCTGCAAGGGGAGACCAACAATGCTGCAGCCAATGCCATTAATGTGGCTTCAAACTATGCAAGCACCTGGGGTGTCGGCGGCGCCTTGCAAGGCAACATGACACTGCAAGCCACAGGGGCCACCATCGCGACAGGCTACGTACTGATTCAAGCCAATCAGGGGAGCATTGTCTTGAATAACCAATTGCCCAATAACCTGTCCAGTGGTTCACTGACAACTGAAAACAAAGTCACAGGCTTCAACATCATCATCGACAACACTGGCGCGGGCATGACCACGGGTGCAAGCAATACAGTGGGAACGGGCAGCATTGATACGACGACGAATACAGGCGTCATTGTCAAGGGGGCCGGTAAGAGCACGTCCAGCAATTCAGGCATCAAGATCGCCGATGGCCGCATGTTCACAGCCAGAAACAACATCCATATTTTCGGCGTCGGTACATCAGGCAGTGGTCTTGAAATCAGCGGTGCTGCAGCATTGACAGCCAACACAGTCGGTAATGTTGGCAACATCAATCTGTCGGGCGAAAACACCACCAGCGCAGGGGCTGCCATCAACATCAGTAACGCATCGTCCACCATCACGGCACTTAATGTCGTTGCATTGAATGCCAATGCAAGCAATGGTGGAACCTCCTTGCTGGAATCAGGCAGTATCACGACGAGCGGAGAGTTGCAGGTTTCAATACCTACGACAGGAACCATTTCCGGGGCAATCAGCGGTGCGGGGTTACTCAGAAAAGTGGGTACCAATGGTGCAGGTACTTTGATGTTGACTGGTGCCAATACCTACACAGGGGGCACAACAGCCAATGGGGGCATATTGCAGGTCGGCAATGGCGGTACCGTGGGTTCTTTGGGTATGGGTGCCATATCTGTGGCTGCCGTCTTGGCCGTCAAGCGCTCAGATAACTACTTGATTGCCGACAACATTGCAGGTACAGGCCAACTTTGGCAAACGGGTAGTGGCACGACCATTCTGACTGGAACCAACAGTTACGTTGGAGCAACCACCATCAGTGCCGGTGCATTGCAAATTGGCAATGGGGGTTCAATGGGTACGTTAGGGTCAGGCGCTGTCAGCGTTGCCACAGGTTCATCGCTGACATTCAATCGCTCAGATACATGGGCCGTGAGCAATGCCATCAGTGGTGCTGGGACCGTGACGCAGTTCGGTTCAGGCACAGTCATACTGACTGGCGCAAACAGCTATTCGGGCACGACCACCATCAGTGCGGGTGCCTTGCAAGTGGGCAATGGCGGCACGACAGGTACTTTAGGGACGGGGGGCGTGATCGACAATGCCGCATTGGTTTTCAATCGAAGTGATTCGCAGACTGTTGCTGGTGCCATCAGTGGCACGGGTACTTTGACCCAGTCTGGATCGGGAACAACGATACTGACTGGGGCCAACAGCTATGCTGGCATGACCACCATTGCTGCGGGTACTCTGCAGGTGGGCAATGGCGGATCGACCGGTACTTTAGGTTCTGGCGCTGTTGTCGATAACGCCAATTTGAGCTATGCACGTTCAGCCGCGACGACGATCGCAAACGACATCACAGGGACGGGCAATGTCTCAGCAATCATCACGGGTGCAAGCAGTCATTTGACCGTGGATCACACCATCAATCTGACGGGTGGCACGGTGAATCTGGCGACCGATGGGAATGTGTTGCTGTCCAAAGCCATTGCCACCACCAACACCACAAGCGCGGCCATCTTCATCGAGTCAGGCAAAGCCACTGCGGCAGGCACATCCACCGGTGGCGATGTGCAAATTTCTGGGACAGGTGCGCTGACGGTGGGCGCCGGGGGGCGCGCCACGGTGATGACAGGTTCTGTGGCTGGCAGCACAGGGTTGACCACCGTGGTGGGGTTGGGGTCTGGCCATTTCCGCTACAACAGCGACGAAAGTGCGAGCAACTACACGACGACCTTGGGCACTGGCCTGTATGCCATCTACCGCGAATCTCCTACGCTGACGGGTGCTGTCAATAACGAAATCAAAACCTACAACGGCCTCAATTACGCAGGAACCAATGGCAGCATCACCAGCCTAGGCGGCTTTGTGAATGGTGACACCAATGCGCAGCTGGGCACGGTCACGTACAGTGCAGCCAACAGCCAGAATGCGGGCACCTACAGCATCACGGGGGGCGTCAGCAGCCCGTTGGGCTATTCGGTCTCATTGACTTCAGGCATCTTGACGGTCAACAAAGCAGATCTGACCTTGTCTGGTTCACGCACGTATGACCGTGGGACAACTTTTTCCGGTCAATACCTCACAGCGACCGGTGTGAACGGCGAAACGTTCACTGTCACAGGCAGCGGCGATGCCAGCAACCTGAGCAACAAAAACGTTCAGACCAACCAGGCTTTGGCCAGCGTGACCAGTTTGGCATTGGGCACCAGCAGCAATGGTGGTTTGAGCTCTAACTACAACGGCCTCAGTGTTACCGGCTCCAGTGTGAGCGTGACGGCAAAAGCCGCCACGGTCAATGGCACGACGACCAGTGTGACCTATAACGGCTCCACGCAAAATCAGGCGGCAGCGACCACATCGGGCATCCTCAGTGGCGATGCGATCACCATCAGCGGAGCTGCCAGTGGCAGAAATGCGGGCACCTATGCATCCACCTTGAACGCTTCTGGTACAGATGCAGGTAACTACAGCTTCACCTACAACAACGCCAACCTGGTGATTGGTCAGGCCGATCTGGTGCTCAGTGGTACCCGCGTGTACAACGGTGAAAAAACCTTTGCTGGAACTTACCTTACAGCGATGGGGGTCCATGGTGAGACCTTTGGCATCACTGGCGCGGGTGACATCAGCAACTTGACCAGTAAAAACGTGCAGGCCAACCAGTCACTCAATAGCGTGACAGGCTTGAGTCTGGGAAGCAGCAGCAATGGTGGACTCAGCATCAACTACAAAACGCTGAGTGCCTCTGGCTCCAACGTGAGCGTGACCACAAAAGCTGCTGCTGTGACTGGCACTGCCACCAGCATGACCTACAACGGCTTGACTCAAAACCAAATGGCCGCCACCACATCTGGCATTGCGGCAGGTGATGAGATCACCATCAGCGGGGAGGCCAGCGGCAAGAGTGCGGGCACTTATGCCTCCCACTTGTACGCTTCGGGTGCGGATGTGGGTAACTACAACTTCAGTGTGACCAACGCCAACTTGATCATCGCGCAAGCACCGTTGACCGTGACCTCCAGCTCAGTGACCAAGACTTATGACGCGGGCCTCGGTGCCAGTGGCGTCGGTATTGTGGGCGTTTTGGCTGGTGCGGCGGCGGGTGATGTGGTGAACAGTGCTGGCAGTCAGGCTTTCTTAAACAAGGATGCGGGCACAGGCAAAACCGTGCGTGCATCGGGTGTCTCCATCAAGGATGCCGTTGGCCGTGATGTGACCAGCAACTACGCCATCACTTACATCGATGACACAGCAAGTGCCATCAATCCCGCACGCTTGACCATCACGGCCAACGGCGATGCCCGGTTTGTGACTCAAAGCGATGTTGCCAATTTCAATGGCGTGAGTTACGCGGGCCTAGTGGCTGGCGAAACAGCGGGTGTGCTGGCAGGCAATTTGGCCATCAACCGCACCAATGCGGTCAGCGATGTCGCTGCAAAAACGTACACAGGCGTGCTGATGCCAAGCGGACTGACATCCAACAACTACAGCATCAGCTTTGTGGGCGGCAATTACACCATCGTGCCGGCCAATCAATTGCTGATCAAGACGAACAACGTTGCTGTGACGTACGGCACTGCACCGACTTACATCACTACCGCCCAGTACCTTGGTGGCAACAATGTCATCTACACATTGACCCAATCCGGCAATACCTTCAGTGACAACGCCGGTGGTTCGGTGACCGTGGCGCTCAAGCCCTATACAGGTCGTAATCTGGCTGGCGCCAGCGGTTCCGGCAATACAGTCGTGGGCAACTATGACATCAAGGATGCTGCGCCTGTGGTGGTTGGCAGCAACTTTGTGGGCTCGCCGGTTTTTACGGGCAGCTTGAGTGTGACGACCAAAGCGGTAACCCCTAGCGCCAGCGGGGTCAGCAAGAGTTATGACGCGACCACGTCCATGAACAATGTGGTGGTGGGGTTCTCTGGTGCATTGACTGGGGACAGACTTTCAATCAGTGGTACGGGCACTTTCTCTCAAAAGAATGTGGGCACCAACCTGGACTACACCATTTCAGGTTTGACGCTGTCTGGTAACGATGCAGCCAACTACTACCTGAGTGGGGGCAGCACCAGCTTCACGGGTCATGACGGGGTCATCACGCCTGCGCCGCTGGCGCTCAGTACCCTTGATGTTGTCAAAACCTATGACCGCAGCACCAACGCCGCTGGGGCCGCTGTGGCCGTTCAGAGCACGCGCTTATTCGACGGCGACACCCTCAGTGGAGGGATCTACACTTTTAACAACGCCAACGCTGGTACGGGCAATAAAACGGTGATCGTGTCGGATGTCACTGTCAATGATGGCAATGGCGGCGCCAACTACAGCGTCAGCTACGTCAACAACACCAGCAGCACCATCAACAAGGCTGCGTTGACAGTGATGGCTACAGCAGTGAGCAAGACCTATGACGGCACCCTCAGTGCCTCGGGCACAACCGGGGCGGTTGGGGCGCTGGTTACGGGTGATGTGGTGAACAGTGCAGGCACACAAGCCTATCTGGATGCCAATGCTGGCGTGGGAAAAACTGTGCGCGCCTCGGGTGTGACGATCAAGGACGGCGCCAACGCCGACATGACTGGCAACTACCAGATCACTTACCAGGATGTGAACACGGGTGTGATCAACAAAGCCCTGCTCACAGCCACTTTGGTAGGCAGTGTGAGCAAGGAATACGACAGCACGACAGCGGCAAGCAACCTGACGATGGCCAACTACAGCGTGACGGGCTGGGCCAACGTGGGTGAAGGTGTGACGGTCCGTCAGACCGCTGCCACTTATGCCAGCGCCACGGTGGCCAACAATGCGGGCACGGGCAGCGTCAGCGCCTCGCTGCAGGCGAGTGACTTTGCCGTGGTGGGGGGCACCAACTTGGGTAACTATGTTTTACCAACTTCGGCCAGCGGCCTGGTGGGGACCATCACGCGTGCGCCCCTGACTGTGAAGGTCAACGACACCAGCATGTTTGTGACGCAGTCGCTGAACACGGCGGTGGACAACGGATTCGCGTACACGGGCCTAAAAAACGGTGAAACTGCGACCACTGTCTTGGGCGCCTTGAGTCGCCGTTACACGGGCGCAGCCAATCCCGCCACAGGCAGTTACGGCGGAGTGTTCGACTTGAGTACCACTCCCACGGCAGCCAACTACACGGTCACTGTGCAAAAGGGCAGCCTGACGGTGGTGCCTGCAGACAAGCTGCTGATCCATGTGGGCAGCAACAATGTTGGTTACGGAACTTTGACGGCCGCCAATGCGGGCACAGCCGCGGCCAGTGTGACGGCGCAGTACTGCCTGGATGCAAACAACTGCAACGGGGCCAACATCGCCAACCTGATGATGAGCCAGCAGGGCACACGCTGGACCGCCACTGATGCGAGCAATTCCACCATCAGCTTCAACACAGTGGTGGACACCACAGGTAAGCTGTCCAGTGGCGGCTTTGTAAATGTAGGCAACTACATCTTTGCCACTGACAGCCTAAGCACCACAGGCACGGTCAATTTCAACGGTACAGCACTCAACGCCGGTGTACTGACTGTTGATCCCAAAATGCTGACACTCAGCGCAGGCAGTGTGACCAAAGTGTACGACGGCAGCACTGCATTGGCCGGTCGGGCGCTCATGCCCAATGGCGGCATGAGTGAGGACCACATCCAGGTCACTTCAACTGGCGGCAACTTCAGCGACAAGAATGTGGGCCGCCAGAGCTTCACGCTGACGGGTTTGCAACTGCTGGGTCTGGATCGAGCCAACTATGCATTTGCCGCTAATGACATGACTGGCACGGGCACAATTACACCTAAAGCACTCACGGTGACGGCCACAGTGCAAGACAAGGTGTATGACGGTAACACCAGCGCTAAGGTGACGATGGGCACCCTGACGGGACTGGTGGGTTCAGAGCAATTGTGGGTGACCGCGACAGGCAGTTTTCAAAACGCCACAACAGGCATCGACAAGCCAGTGGATGTACGTTACAGCCTGGAAGATGGTGCCTTTGATGGCAAGGCGAGTAACTATTCCGCGCCAGCTCAGATGCTCAAGGCCAGTATCCTGGCTTTGGGCACGCACAACCCGGTGCAACCGGTGGTGGTGCCTGCCAGGTCGCTCATCAGTGAGAGCACGGTGGTCATTGCCAAAGCTCAGGCCGCCGTGGGCTTGAGTGATACGGAGGGCCGAAACGAGAGTCGGGAGGCTTGTTCGGACATCCATCCAGATCAATGTGAATGTCAGGACACGGCGGTGCCTGGTGTGCAAATGTGTGTGGTATCTGTGCCATCAGGTGATTAAAATGAATAAATAATTGCTCAAAATAACTCTAAGTGCTCCTCTCTTGCCCATCGTTCGACTCGAATTGCGGCTCTTGCCCCCTGCGGGGTGCCCGAGGCACGAATCGCACGCTCAGAAAGACGGCATTTTTAATGGTCTGGCTGTTCACTGCATGGGCCGTCCATGCACAGACGCCCGACGCCTTGCTAGATTTCTCGCCTGTGGCCCCACCTCAGGCCGACAAGGTCAGACTCATTCAACCGGTGGTGACGTGGCTGGTGCGGCCTGATGCGGCTCAGTACTGCGAGCAAGTCAAAGAGCAGGACGGCCATTCGGTCTGGCAGGAGGGCTGTGTTTACTGGTCCAAAGCCAAGCCCAGTTGCACCATCGTGACCACGGACAAAACCACCCACTCGCAGATGGGCCGGTTGTTTTTGTTTTGCATGCATGCCGGAGAGTCCCCATGAGGGCGACCTGGATGCTTTTGCCCATGGCCCTGGCCATGCAAGCGCCGGCACACGCGCAAACGCTGAACATCAGCGATTCACCGGATGCCGCATTGGTCAAAAAATTCCGGCCTCCTGTGGTGGATCGGGTGCGCTTTGAGCCCCTGCTGCCCGAGCAGCGCCTGCTCAACGAGCCCAAGGTCAAAGTGCTGGCCCGCAAAGACGGTTACGAGTTCTGCTCACGCATCACGGGCATTCCGGTGGGCCCCAATTCGCGGCCCATGGCCTGTGCGTACTGGAACGTCAAGCGCAGCGAGTGCACCGTGGTGACGCCCGAAGTGACGGGGTACAACTATTTGGGCCATGAGTTGCGGCATTGTTTTGAGGGGGCGTTCCATGACTGAACGACGCCTGCCTGCAATGCTCTGGACACGGCGCCGTTGCCTGTTGACATTGGCCGGTTTGCCGTCCTTGCTGGCTGTCCATGCGCAGACGCCCGCGCCGACCCGAACGCGGGTGGGGTTCATCGCGCGTTATCTGCCCTACAGCTTTGTGCAAAGTGGTGGGGACGTGACAGGTTTTGATGTCGACGTGGTACGCGCCTTGCTGGCATCTATGGGGCAAGAACTGGAGCCGGTGATGGACACATTGCCCAATTTGCGGCAACGGTTGCAAAGGGGCGACATCGCCTTCATTGGCAACCAGCTGTTGTTCACCCCTGAGAACCGGCGCTATTTTGACTTTGTGAAGTCCTACGCCTCCATTCAGCTGGTGAGTGTCTTGCACGAGTCCGATGACCGCGACATGCTCAGTCTGGATGATTTCCTTGGCAAACGTTTGGGGGTGTTGGCCAACACCGACATCGAAGACCAGGCTCGCGGTGCTTTGGGCAAGTCGGTTCAAGCCTTCGCCCGCATCGAAGACGCTTTGCGTGCCCTGGCCGATCAAAAGCTGGACGCGGTGCTGGAGGAGAACCTGATCGCTGAATACTTCATTGACCGGGATGCCTTGCCCTTGAAGGTGGGTGTGCCTTTCACCAATCCGGTGCGTGTGGGTCTGGCGGTTCCCAAAGGTGCAAAAGACATGGACCAGCGCTTGTCGACGGCGGTGCAGGCGCTGGTGAACGGTGGTGCGTTCAAGGCGATCTCGCAGCGCTGGTTTGGCTACGATGTGAGCAAACCCCGGGTGGCCCATTCCATGGGCAGCTGAGTGCCTGGGGCGCATTAAGATGCGGGCATGAGCCCTGATTTACCTGTCCAGCTGCCCACC
>Ga0228702_1000808_pt1 | contig 22398 bp, 20 predicted proteins | sample McNCre217_Aug_MG_2_FD_178018 | JGI IMG/M metagenome (GOLD analysis project Ga0228702, IMG submission 178018) | Freshwater microbial communities from McNutts Creek, Athens, Georgia, United States - 20-17_Aug_MG | ecosystem: Environmental > Aquatic > Freshwater > Creek | place: USA: Georgia...
CCCAGGTGCTGGCCGAGGTCGTCCAGCGGGTAAGGACCGAACTTCGCGCCGGAAATGGCGCTACGGCCAGACTGGACCTCCCCGAGTTTGCGAACCTCGCCGGGGCAACCACCGTCATCCCGGTTGCGGCAACGACCGTCCTACCGACCGCAGCCGACTCGAACGGCACGGTCGTCATCGGTGCAGATTACCAACCTCCCACCGGCGGATTTGCCCCAATCCTGGACGCCACCGCTCATCCGGCGGGAGCCACGGCAGTCATCGGCGATATTGCCGCGGAACTTCCGCTGAGCCCCCTAGAGGAGCTTGCAGCCCGCCGTCGAGCCCGCGGCAAATGGATAGCGGTCGCGATCGCCGGTTTCGCACTGTCATGCTCGGCCGCAGGCTGGTGGTTTAGCGCGGGCCCCGGCGGCATGGCGGCCCTGCCGGACCTGACCTCCAGCTCTATGACGGACGCCAGGAAAGTGGTTTCCGAGTACACCTCGAATGTTGCGATCGCCAAGGAATACTCCACTACCGTCACACAGGGCCTGGTCAGCCACACCGATCCCAGGCCGGGTCAACTGTTCTGGAAGGGCAGCAAAGTCACCATCTTTGTGTCCAAGGGCGCGCAACTGGTTCTGGTGCCTGACCTTCACGGACTAACCGCAGCGGCAGCCAAGGCCAAGCTTGCCGCGGCTGGCTTCGCTCTGGGTAGCCAGCAGGTCTACTACTCGGCAACTGCCTCGGGCAGCGTCTTCGACTACCTCGGCAGCGATGGCAACAAAATCGGATTGGGCAGCGCAATTCCAATCAAGGTTTCGGCCGGACCTCTGCCAGACGTCGTCGGCAAGCAACAGACCGACGCCCTTGCCGCCCTGCAGGCGGTGGGCATCAAGGTGGACGCCGTACTGCGCGATTACTCGGATTCCGTAGCAACCGGGGCCGTGATCTCCGTTAACCTTCCGCAGCAGCCACTGCCTCAGGGCTCCACAGTCACACTCACGGTCTCTCAGGGCCCCACCACCGTGGTCGTTCCCAACTTCAAGGGCGAGACCCTGGCGGCAGCCCAGCTGGCCCTCAAGAGCCTTGGGCTCTCCGTGACGGTGAACACAGACCAACTCCAGTCTGCCTGGGGTGTCGTGAAGGTGAAGACCATGTCGGTTGCCGCGGGCACGGTGGTAAAGCGCGGCACACCGATAGTGATCTCCAACCATTAGCGCCTAGGGACTCCACGCACCCCGGCAAGAAAGAACCCCGCCACATTGGGCGGGGTTCTTTCTTACTAAAGGCTTACTTGTTGCGGTTGGCCAGCAACTCTGCCACCAGGAACGAGAGCTCCAGCGACTGCATGTGGTTCAGTCGTGGGTCGCACAGCGACTCGTAGCGAGCCTCGAGAGCGGCCTCATCGATCTGCTCCGAGCCCCCGAGGCACTCGGCCACGTCGTCGCCGGTCAACTCAATGTGAATGCCGCCAGGGAAGGTTCCGGCGGCCTGGTGCACCTCGAAGAAGCCGCGGACCTCGTCCATGACATCGTCGAAGCGACGGCTCTTGTAACCGTTCTTGGTGGTGATTCCGTTTCCGTGCATCGGGTCGGTGATCCACAGCGGCAGGCAGTCGGTGCTCTTTACGGCCTCCACCAGCTTCGGCATTTCCTCGCGGATCTTGCCGGCACCCATGCGGGTGATGAAGGTCAGGCGGCCCGGTTCGCGGTTCGGGTCTAGCTTCTCGATGAGCGCGCGCACGTCGTCTGGGCTGGTGGTCGGGCCGAGCTTGACGCCGATCGGGTTGCGAACGCGCGAAAGGAAGTCGACGTGAGCGCCGTCCAGCTGACGGGTACGCTCACCGATCCAGACCAGGTGACCGCTGGTCACGTATGGTGTTCCGGTGCGCGAATCGATTCGGGTGAGTGGGCGGTCGTAGTCGAACAGCAGGCTCTCGTGCGAGACGTAGAACTCGGTGGTGCGAAGCCCCTCGAAGTCGGCTCCCGCGGCCGCCATGAATTGGATGGCGCGGTCGATCTCCTGGGCCAGCTTCTCGTAGCGAGCATTAGCCGGGTTGTCGGTGAAGCCCTTGTTCCACTCGTGCACTGCACGAAGGTCGGCAAATCCACCGGTGGTGAAGGCGCGAATCAGATTCAGGGTGCTGGCCGAGGTGTGGTAGGCCTGCACTAGACGTGCCGGGTCATTGCGGCGACTGGCCTCGGTGAACTCGTATCCGTTGACCGCATCTCCGCGGTATGCCGGCAGGGTGATGCCGTCACGGGTCTCGTTGTCGTTGGATCGAGGCTTGGCAAACTGACCGGCCATGCGGCCCATCTTGATAACCGGCAAAGAAGAACCGTACATGAGCACGACGGCCATCTGGAGCAGGGTCTTCACACGGTTGCGAATGCGGTCTGCGGTTGCATCGGCGAAAGTCTCGGCGCAGTCGCCGCCCTGCATAAGGAATGCCTTGCCCTGAGCCGCCTCTGCCAAGCGGGCTCGCAGGGTGTCAACCTCTCCGGCGAAAACCAGCGGCGGCAGCTTCGACAGGGTCTCGCGCGACTCGGCGAGCGCCTCCGCCGAATACCAGGTTGGCTGCTGAGCTGCTGGAAGGTTCAGATAGTTGTCCAGGCCCGCAACTACCTGCGGATCTGCTACAACGTACGGTTCATTCGCTCTTGCCAATTTGGTTTCCCTGTTCGTGTTGGGTTTTGGTTTTTGCCTGGTGTGCCCAGACGCCTAGCGGGCGGCGCGGGCCAGACGGTTCTTCACGCTGGTGGCGTACACGTCTTCGTAGACCTGGCCGCTCAGCTTTTGAAGTTCATACATGATCTCGTCGGTGACTGCTCGCAGGACGATACGGTCGCCCTCCATGCCCTCGAAGCGACTGAAATCAAGCGGGGTGCCGATGGCGATGCCCACTCGACGAATCTTTGGTAGCTTCTGGCCGATGGGCTGGACCTTCTCGGTGTCGATCATCGCAACCGGGATGACCGGAACCCGTGCCTCCAGGACCATGCGTGCGATGCCGGTGCGGCCGCGGTAGAGCTTGCCGTCGGGCGAACGAGTGCCCTCCGGGTAGATTCCCAGCAGATTGTCGCCGGCCAATACCTCTAGCCCGGTGTTGAGCGAGGCCTCCGAGGCCTTACCGCCCGAGCGATCGATCGGCAGCTGACCGGTCGCGGTGAAGAACCAACGACTTAGCGCGCCCTTGAGCCCCTTGCCGGTGAAGTACTCGCTCTTGGCCAGGAAGGTGACCGGACGACGAAGCATTAGCGGCAGGAAGATGGAGTCGCTGAAAGATAGGTGGTTGGAAGCCAGAATCGCGGCACCGCTGGCGGGCACGTTCTCCACGCCCCTGATCCAGGGACGGAACAGCACGCGCAGCAGCGGACCGAGCACGAAGGTTTTCAGAAAGAAGTAAGTCACTCCCCGCCCTTTCCCTCGGTCAAATCTTTGGCTGACTTAAAGTTTACCGAAAGCCACTCGAGCCAGATCGGCCGCGCCGACGAGGCCCGCGTCATTCAAGAATTCGGCGGCCTTGATCTCCAGCTCCGGCCTAAAGCCACGAGCCGGCATGTGGGCGCGGAATGCCTCGCGAATCGGGTCGATCAGCACCGATCCCAGGGCGGACACACCGCCACCGATGATGACGACCTCCGGGTCAAGCACGGCGCTCAGCGATCCGATGGCCTGGCCGATCCAGCCACCCAGTTCCTGCACCAGGGCAACAGCTCCCGGGTCCTTGTCCAGAATGGCTTTGCCAACGAGTGCGCCGTCCAGCTGGCCTGCCTCACGCTGCAGGTGAGCCAGGTAAGAACCCTCGGGTTTACCGCTGGCCGCGAGTTCGCGGGCTGCACGCAGAAGGGCGGTACCCGAGCCGTACTGCTCGATGCAACCGTGTTGACCGCAGGCGCAGAGGCGCCCCTGCGGAACCACGCGCATGTGTCCGAGTTCGGCTGCAACGCCGAAGCCGCCGCGCAGCAGGTTGGAATCCACGACGATGGCTCCGCCGACACCGGTGCCGATGGTGAGCATGGCCATATGCTTAGTGCCCTGACCGGCACCGTATCGGTACTCGGCCCAGCCGGCGGCGTTGGCGTCGTTCTCAAGCAGCACCGGCACGCTCACCTTGGCCTCGACCTCGGCCTTGAACGGGCCGTTTCGGTAGGCAAGGTTGGTGCCGTAGTAGATGTTGGACTGCTGGTTGTCGATGAACGCCGGAACCGCGACACCGGCCCCGACAACGTCTTGACCTTCGGCAAGTTCATTGATCACCTGAGCGGTGGCGTCCACAACCGATTGGGCATCCGTTCCGGGGGTCGGGACGCGAAGTTCCTTGAGGAGATTGCCCGCGGAGTCAACAAGAGCTCCGGCAATTTTGGTGCCGCCGACATCGATGCCAATTGCGTGCATGTCAAATCCTCCACTTTGTATCCGGGTGCTCTCAAAAGTCTAGCCAACGCTGCCCTTCGGCGTGGCCCGCCTGCCCTAGAGTAGTGGCTAAGGTTTAGGCAAAGGAAAAGGGATTATGAAGGAATACGATCTGCCATCACTGGTGGAGTCCGACCCGAATTCCAACATCACCGACCTGCTAATCGACCGCGCTGCCAGGACCCCAAACCTGGCCCTGTACGGTATTCAATCCACCGATGGCGAGACCTGGGCCGACGTGACGGCCGCCGACTTCTTGGTGCGCGTCCGCGAACTAGCCAAGGGTTTTATCGCCGCCGGCGTCCAGCCGGGTCAGCGCGTTGCCATCATGAGCCACACCTCGTTCGAGTGGACGCTCGTCGACCAGGCGCTCTGGTTTGCCGGTGCCGTATCGGTGCCAATCTATGAAACATCGTCGCCGTCACAGATGGCCTGGATCCTCAGCGACTCCGAGGTCGTTGCGATCTACCTGGAATCGCCAGAGATGCTGGAGAAGCTCAACGAGGTTCGCCACCAGAGCGCCTACCTGCGCGAGGTCTGGACCGGCTTCGACGGCTCCCTGGAGAAGCTAATTGCAGGCGGCGAAAGCGTCAGCGACGAGACCCTGGAACGCCACCGCACCCACGCCAAGCTAGACAGCCTGGCCACCATCATCTACACCTCCGGCACCACCGGGCAGCCAAAGGGCTGCGAACTAGCGCACCGCGGCTTCGTAGATCTTTCGAAGAACGCCAAACTGGAACTTCCGGTTGTCATCGCCGATGGCCAGAGGACGCTGCTATTCCTGCCCCTGGCTCACGTCTTTGCCCGCTTCATCGAGGTCCTGGCAATCCACGCCGGTGTCAAGGTGGGCCATCAGGCAGACATTCGAAACCTGGCCAACGCCATGCAGACCTTCAAGCCAAACTTCCTGCTGGCGGTTCCACGCGTCTTCGAGAAGGTTTACAACCTGGCCGAACAGAAGGCGGAAGCCGGAGGCAAGGGCGACCTCTTCCGTCGCGCAGCCAGCACCGCAATCAAGTATTCGATGGCGCTGGACACCCCCCACGGACCGGGTCTCAAGCTGCGCATCCAGTTCTGGGTCTTCGACCGCCTGGTCTTCTCCAAGATTCGCGCAAACATGGGTGGCAAGGTTCGCTATGCCGTATCGGGCGGCGCCCCGCTCGGTGTGCGTTTGGGTCACTTCTTCCGCGCCATCGGCCTGATCGTGCTCGAGGGCTACGGCCTCACCGAGACCACGGCTCCCGCCATGATCGCCCGCCCAGACAGCATCCGTATCGGTAAGGTTGGACGCCTGCTTCCCGGCTGCGGCATTCGAATCGCCGATGACGGCGAGATCCTGCTCCGCGGCAGCAATGTGCTCACCGGCTACCACAACAACCCGGCGGCCACCGCCGAGGCAATCGTGGACGGCTGGTTCCACACTGGCGACATCGGCGCACTAGACGAGGACGGCTTCCTGAGCATCACCGGCCGTAAAAAGGAACTGATCATCACCGCCGGCGGCAAGAATGTTGCACCGGCACCGATGGAAGACCCGCTGCGCGCCGACCCGCTAATTGGCCAGGCCGTCGTGGTCGGCGACAACAAGCCATTCGTGGCCTGCCTGATCTCGCTAGATTCCGAAATGCTGCCCATCTGGCTGGGAAGCCATGGGCTCAGCAAGGAGATGACCATCGCGGAGGCTGCCACTCACCCGGCGATCATTGCGGAGGTCCAGGCAGCCGTCGACCGGGTAAACAAGACGGTTAGCAAGGCCGAGGCCATCAAAAAGTTTGTGATTCTGGAAACCGAGCTAACGCAGGAGTCGGGTCATGTGACCCCCAGCCTCAAGGTCAAGCGCAAGACCGTCACCGATGACTTCGCGCAGCAGATTGCGGAAATCTACGCCCACTAACGGTTTAGGAACCAGTCCTGCTCGCGCAGCTTGCGCATCGCCAGCTTGCGCTCCTGGGACTCTAGCCGATCCAGATACAGGTATCCGTCCAGGTGATCGCACTCATGCTGCAGCGCCTGCGCCATCAGGCCGGTCCCCTCCAACGTAATCGGGTTGCCCTGCTCGTCCTGCCCCTCGACCCGGGCGTATTCGAAACGCGGGGTCTCGTGCCAAAGCCCAGGCACCGAGAGGCAGCCCTCCTGGACCAAACGCTTTTCGCCTCCGGTTTCGACCACCCGCGGGTTGAAGATGACGCCGTGTTTGCCGTCGACGTTCCAGGAGAATCCGCGAAGGCCTACCCCAATCTGGTTGGCCGCAACTCCGGCTCGACCCGAAATCTTTGTGGTGGTATCGATCAGGTCCTGTGCCAGAACCGCCAATTTGGCATCAAAAACAGTGACTGGTTCGCATACGCTCTTCAAAACCGGGTCGCCAAACAGGCGGATTTCGCGGACTGTCATCGGATGGTTTTAGGCCGGCTGGTTGAGGCTGTCCACCACGAGGGCCGCCAATTCGCGCGCGGCGTCCTGGGTGCCCTTCTTCAGTTCGGAGAACTTGATGACCGAACCGGCCGCAAGGGCAGGGTCGTAAGGGATGCGCACCACGGCTCGGACGCGGCTCTTGAAGTGAGCCTCGATCTCGTCCAGCTTGACCAGCTGAGTTGCCTGGGTGGCGGTGTTGAGGGCCACAACCGCATTGCGAACCAGGTCGCCGTAGTCGTTGGCCTCCAGCCAGGTCAGGGTCTCGGACGCCAGGCGGGCCTCGTCTACCGAACCACCGGAAACGATTACCAGACCGTTTGCACGCTGCAGGGTGGGGCGCATTACCGAGTGCACGATGCCGGTACCGCAGTCGGTGAGCACGATCGAGTAGTAGCGGGCCGACATATCGGCGACAACGTTGTAGTCACCCTCGTTGAACGCCTCCGAAAGCATCGGGTCATTGTCCGACGCAAGCACGTCTAGTCGAGTCACGTCGCGCGACACCATGGTGGAGAAATCGGTGAAGCCATCGATGCTGGCGGCGCGGTTAACCACGTCGCGGACGGTGAAGCGGGTGTTCTTGGAGACACGCTCGGCCAGGGTTCCGCGGTCAGGATTGGCGTCGATGGCGACGATACGGTCTTCGCGGTTAAGGGCCAGGGCCATGCCGAGAAGGGTGGTGACGGTGGTCTTACCCACGCCGCCCTTGCGGGTCAGGACCGGAACAAACTTGGTGCCGCCCTCGAGGTTTGCCGCGATGCGGGCACTTACGGCCTTGCGCTCGCGAACAGCCAGGCTGTCGCCCAGGTTGACGCTCTTGAGGGTCAGGAAGTAAAGGAAGCGGCGGAAACCAGACTCCGGGGCCGGACGGAAGCGATTGCTGGTGTCGATCAGGCGCTCCGCGGTGAGCATCGCGGCGGGCTCTGGCGCGTCGAAGGACTGCCCACGCAGGCTATCACGTCGACTGTAGTTGCTGCGAACAACCTCGGGGGTCACCAGCGCAGTGCTGGCGGCCGGGATCGGGTCGAAGTTTGGGACCAGGGCCTCGGTGGCGATTGGGATGCTGGCGGTCGACGGGTTCACGTCTACGATGCCCGCATCCACTGCGATCTCGGCCAGGTTGTGGCTCTTGGGCTCGTTGGTAGGGACTACCTCGCCCAATACGTTCGATGCCGAGTCTTCAGGCTTCTTGCGTCCAAATGCCACTTTTAACCTCCTGTTTTGCCAACGGCGCTAGGCGCATTGGCTGTCCGTTCATTCTACCCGTGCCGTAAAAAGCGAACACCGAGGGATTAAGGCATCCCTCGGTGTTGCTCTGAGTTTTGGGGCTATTCGACCACCAGGATAAGGTCGCCGGCATCGACAGCCTGAGCCTTACCGATGGCCAGGCGCTTGACCACGCCGGCCTTGCTGGCGGTGATGGTGGCTTCCATCTTCATTGCCTCGATGGTTGCTACCGGCTGACCGACCTCAACGTGAGTGCCCTCAACGACCTGGATAGTCACGACGCCGGCGAAAGGTGCCGCAACGTGCGAGGTGTTGTTGGCATCGGCCTTCTCGGCCTGCGGGGTGGCCACCTTGATCTTCGCATCACGCACCAGGATCGGACGCAACTGACCGTTCAGGGTGGTCATTACGGTACGGAAGCCCTTGGCATCCGCGCCACCGATGGCCTCAAGGCCCACGTACAGGCGCACGCCCTTCGCGATGTCGATAACGTGCTCCTTGCCCTGTTCCAGGCCGTAGAGGTAGTCGACGGTGTCCACGTTGTCGAGCTTGCCGTAGGTGTCACGAATCTTCAGGAAGTCGTTGGTTGGGCCAGGGAATAGCAGGCGGTTCAGGGTGGCGCGACGCGCGTTGGCATCGGCACCCACCAGGACGGCCAGGTCTTCTGGGCTAACCGGGGTCAGACCGAACTTGACGTTCTTGCCCTGCAGAACCTTGGTGCGGAACGGCTCCGGCCATCCACCGGGTAGGTCGCCCAGTTCGCCGGCCATGAAGCCAATCACGCTGTCTGGGATGTCGTAGTTCTGCGGGTTCTCCGCGAAGTCCTTCGGGTCGGCGTTTACGGCCACCAGGTGGAGCGCCAGGTCGCCAACTACCTTCGAGCTCGGAGTCACCTTGGTTGGCCTGCCCAGCAGCTCGCTGGCCGCGGCGTACATGTCTTCGACCTTTTCGAAGTGGTCTCCGAGGCCGAGCGCGATTGCCTGCTGACGCAGGTTGGAGAGCTGGCCGCCAGGAATCTCGTGCTTGTAGACGCGGCCGGTCGGTCCAGGAAGGCCACTCTCGAATGGCGCGTAAACGTTGCGGACGGTTTCCCAGTATGGCTCCAGGGCAGTGACAGCCGACAGCGGAATCTGGGTGTCGCGCTCGGTGTGGGCAAGGGCGGCAACCAGGGCCGATGCCGATGGCTGGCTGGTGGTTCCAGCCATCGGTGCGCTGGCTACGTCGACAACATCCACACCGGCGTTGATGGCGGCCATCAGCGTTGCCAGCTGGCCACCAGCGGTGTCGTGGGTGTGCAGGTGAACCGGCAGGTCGAAGCGCTCACGCAGCGCCGCTACCAGCTTGGCGGCGGCGGCAGGGCGCAGCAGACCGGCCATGTCCTTGATCGCGATGATGTGCGCACCGGCGTCGACGATCTGCTGTGCCAAATCCAGGTAGTAGTCCAGGGTGTACAGGGTCTCGTTTGGGTCGAGCAGGTCTGCGGTGTAGCAGAGGGCCACCTCGGCCACCGCGGTCTTGGTGCGCAACACGGCCTCGATGGCTGGGCGCATCTGCTCGACGTCGTTCAGGGCGTCGAAGATGCGGAACACGTCTACACCGGTTGCGGCGGCTTCCTGAACGAAGGCATCGGTGACCTCGGTTGGGTACGGGGTGTAGCCGACGGTGTTACGGCCGCGCAGCAGCATCTGGATGCATAGGTTCGGCATTGCCTCACGCAGAGCCGCCAGGCGCTCCCAAGGGTCCTCACCGAGGAAGCGCAGGGCCACGTCGTAGGTTGCGCCGCCCCAGGCCTCCACCGAGAACAGCTGCGGGGTCAGACGCGAAACGTATGGTCCGACCTGCGCCAGGTCGCGGCCACGAACACGGGTAGCCAAGAGGCTCTGGTGGGCGTCGCGGAAGGTGGTGTCGGTGACCATGACCTCGCTGCGGCCGCGCAGGTCCTTTGCGAAGCCGGCCGGGCCAAGTTCCAGCAGGCGCTGACGCGAGCCAGCGGGTGCCGGCTTGGTCAGGTCTACCGCCGGGAGTTTTTCCTCAGGGTTCAGACGACCGTTCCGTGGGCCATAAGGCTGGTTGACGGTGACCTCGGCCAGCCACTGCAGAATCTTGGTTCCGCGGTCCTGGCTTGCCTTCGCGTGGAACAGCTCCGGACGCTCGTCGATGAACGAGGTGCTTAGGTCTCCCGAGATGAAGGTCGGGTCGCCCATAACGGCTTGAAGATAGGCGATGTTGGTGGAGACACCGCGGATGCGGAACTCGGCCAGCGCACGGCGGGCGCGGGTGACCGCACTCGGGAAGTCGCGGCCCTTAGCAATCAGCTTCACCAGCATCGAGTCGAAGAACGGGCTGACCTCGGCACCGGTGGACACGGTTCCACCATCGAGGCGGATGCCGGCGCCACCTGGCGAACGATAGGTGGTGATCTTTCCGGTGTCCGGACGGAAGCCCTGCGAAGGGTCCTCGGTGGTGATGCGGCACTGCACCGCAAATCCGTGGCAGGTGATGGTTTCCTGGCTGAGCCCCAGGTCGGCCAGGGTCTCGCCCGAGGCGATTCGCATCTGGGACTGAACTAGGTCGATGTCGGTGATCTCTTCAGAGACGGTGTGCTCCACCTGGATGCGAGGGTTCATCTCGATGAACACGTGCTTGCCGGCGTTGGCGCCCACGGTGTCGATCAGGAACTCGACGGTTCCGGCGTTGGCGTACCCGATCTCCTTGGCGAATGCCACAGCGTCGCGGAACAGAGTCTGGCGCAGAGTTTCGTCTAGCAACGGCGCCGGAGCGATTTCCACCACCTTCTGGTTGCGGCGCTGGATCGAGCAGTCGCGCTCGAACAGGTGAACAACGTTGCCCTTGCCATCGGCAAGCAGCTGAACCTCGATGTGGCGCGGGCGGAGCACGGCCTGCTCCAGGAAGACTCGGCCATCGCCGAATGCACTTGCTGCCTCTCGCGAGGCCTCGGTTAGCGCGGCGCGCAGTTCGTCCTTGGTCGCTACACGGCGCATGCCTCGACCGCCACCACCGGCAACTGCCTTCACGAACAGCGGGAAACCGATCTCGTCCGACTGGCCCATGAGCTCGTCGACATCGGCGCTGGATGCCGTGCTCTTTAACACTGGGACGCCCGCGGCAATTGCAGCCGACTTGGCGTTCACCTTGTCGCCGGCAAGCTCAAGCACGTGGGCGCTAGGGCCGATGAAGGTGATGCCGTTTTCGACACAGGCGTTTGCCAGTTCGGGGTTTTCGCTCAGGAAGCCGTAGCCCGGGTAGACGGCATCTGCGCCGGATTCCTTGGCGACTCGAATGATTTCGCTGACGTCGAGGTAGGCGCGAACCGGGTGACCCACGGTACCAATCTGGTAGGCCTCGTCGGCCTTCATGCGGTGGGCCGAATTGCGATCCTCGTATGGGAACACTGCCACGGTCTTGGCGCCCAGTTCATAGGCGGCACGGAAGGCGCGAACTGCGATTTCGCCGCGGTTTGCTACGAGGATCTTCTTGAACATTAAGTTCCTTCCCACATGGATAAATAGGGTCGGCCCAAAAGGTAGCCTAGAGAGGTGCATGTACTAAGCGTTAGCTCCCTGAAGGGGGGCGTCGGCAAGACCACGGTCTCTCTGGGCCTGGCTTCCGCTGCTTATGCCAAGGGACTACGCACGCTAGTGGTAGACCTCGACACTCAATGCGATGCTTCTACCGGCTTGGGTGCCATCGGAGACTTCGAAACCACAGTGGTGGATGTGATTAAGCGCCCCGTGCACGGCGTCGTGCATAAAGCAATCCTACCTTCCAGTTGGAACAAGTCGCAGCCCTCGAAGATAGACGTAATGGTGGGCGAACCGCTGGCAAGCGCCTACGACTCCCCCGACCCCACGCTGCACGATCTGTGGAAGCTGGAGCACGCGCTCAGCACAATCGAGGACGAGTACGATCTGGTCATTATCGACACCCCGCCATCACTGAACGGACTGACTCGTTCGGCCTGGGCTGCTAGCGACCGAGTGCTACTGGTTTCGGAGCCGGGAATCTTCGCCGTGGGAGGCATTCGACGCGCAATGCAGGCCGTCGATGAGGTCCACGATCGCCTCAATCACCGACTGGCACTGGCCGGAGTAGTCCTGAATCGCCTCAACGACGGTTTCACCGAGCACGACTATCGCCAGCAAGAACTGAGCCAGATAGTCACCGATGCACTGCTGCCGGTTAAATTCCCGGAACGCGCGGCAATCCAGCAGGCGCAGGGTGCCGCCCGTCCGATTCATTCCTGGCCGGGCGCTGCCGCAGCCGAGCTATCGGCCAGCTTCGACCAACTCCTGGAACTAATTCAGGGGTCGCTCTCGGAGGTGGCTCAGAAGCGCCGTCGCGGTTTCAGCGCAAAGCGTGCCCGAACCAGCGAGGTAAAGCAGAGTTGGTTCCGACGCAAGAAGAAGGACTGACGGGCCGGGCGCGATTATTGCGTAAACCAAGCCCACCCGAGGGTTTTGAACAAACGAAACCCATCTGGTGTTTAAACGAAAATGCCCGGTCCTAGAACCGGGCATAGTTTTAACTTGAATCGGTTAGCTGACCGCACGCTTGCGTTCGCGGCGGCTGGAAAGCTCATCCATCTCCCCCACCGAGTCGGCGTTGATCTGTGCCAGAGTCGCCTCGACCTCGCGAAGCGCCTTGCCAACCGCAATACCGAATACGCCCTGACCACGACCGAGGAGGTCGATTACCTCATCGTGGGTGGTGCAAAGGTAAACGCGGGCACCATCGGACATCAGGGTGATGCCGGCAAGCTCGTTGATGCCGCTGGCGCGCAGCTCTTCGATTGCGGTTCGAATCTGCTGGAGCGATACGCCGATGTCCAGCAGGCTCTTAACCAGCTTTAGTACGAGCACGTCGCGGAAAGAATAGAGGCGCTGGGTTCCGGAGCCCGAGGCGCCACGAACCGATGGCTGAACTAGCGCGGTACGGTCCCAGTAATCCAGCTGACGGTAAGAAATTCCGACCGCCTTAGCCGCCGAGGTACCGCGGTAGCCGGAGCGCGAGTCGGTGGCCGGAAGGTCATCGCTAAACAGAGTGTCGGCGTACTGGGTTTCGGGTGTGCTGGAGTTTTGCTCAGTCATCCCTCTCCCTTTCGCCAGACCTGCATTTTGCGGCTCGAACCAAAGGTTCAAGTACAGGTTTAATTCTGATGAACGATTGAGTCAATAGCCGGCTGATATTAACGACGGCGTGTCGGGCTTAACCGCGGGGTTTTTGCGGTTTTTGGCCGGAAAAGTTAACCGAGCGACTAATTCTCGATTTTTGCGATAAAACCGTTGACCAATTCGGTTCGAATGGTGTCGAACTGCTGCGCGATCTCGCGCGAATAATCGGCGGCCTGGGCACGTGCGGCACCATCGCGGCGGCTCTTAACCGGCGCGACCACGCCATCGATGATAGCGATCTCCCGGTCGATGAGAGTCTTGTGACCATGCAGGTGGCGCGGAGTGATTCCGAAGCGACGCAGGTTCACCAGCGCCCGGGCAATCTCGAGCGCACTGAAGTCGAATGGCTCGGCGCCAAGGAACTTCATGTCCTGGGCCTCCAAAATCATGGCCTCGGTGATCCCGGTCTCGGCGGTCAGTTCGATTCGCGTAATCTTGCGAGCCCGGAGTTTGCGCAGGACCAGCTCTGGCGCCTCCTGGTCTCCAGGAAGGCTCGCGCTAATGCCAGCGTCAAGTTGGCCAAGGTAGTCCAAAATGACCTTGAGCGGAAGCTTACGGTTCTGCAACTCCAGGATGATGCGCAGGCGCTCAACGTCGTCGGACGTGTACTTGCGGTAGCCGCTGGCGGTGCGCTGCGGACTGACCAGCCCCTCGTCCTCCAGGAAACGAAGTTTCGACGAGCTCAGACCCGGATAGTCGCCATCCAGCTGATTGATTACCTGACCGATGGTAAAGAGTTTTTGACCGCCCGCGATGTGAAGGCGGGCGCTGGAAGTGGAAGCCACTATGCGCCTCGCTTGTCCAGCGGCGACGCGTAGAAAGTCATTCGGAACTTGCCAACCTGAACCTCGGCGCCGTCGTCAAGCAGAGCGGTATCGATGCGAACGCCATCGAAGTAGGTGCCGTTGAGCGATCCCAGGTCCTTAACCTCGAAGGATGCTCCGTGCCGAATGAATTCGGCGTGACGACGCGAAACCGTCACGTCATCCAAGAAAATGTCGGCGTTAGGGTGGCGACCCACGGTGTTTACGTCCTGGTCAAGCAAGAATCGGGCGCCGATGTCTGCCCCGCGCTTGACGATGAGAAGTGCGTGACCGCTTGGGAGTGCTGCGATTGCCTCGGCCTCATCGGTGGAGAGGTTTGCGCCCTGCAGCGCCAGTAGGTCCTCGCTAAATCGCAGCGTGTCGCTAACCTCGTTCCGGCCCGAACCGGCGGTAAAATCCAGCATTTTTTGAAACTCCTCATGGGCAAGCCTAGCGGCTTGCGCGTGCCCCCAAAACCAGATCCCGTACTTGTTTTACGTAAACGAAACCTGCCCACCAATAGAGCCCCGCGCCCCACAGCGCAAACGCCCAAGCTATCGGCAGAATAATGAAATTAGCGGAGTCGACGACGTTTGCCAAGAGCAGCAGTGGAAAAGCGTAGAGCAGGGCAAAAGTGCCCGCCTTGCCCAGGTAATGAACCGGCAGCGGCCCATAGCCGTGCGTCGCCAGAATCGGGTAAACAACCAGCAGCATCAGGTCTCTGGCGATCACGACCGAGGCCAACCAGCCGGGAATTACGCCCGTGACGACCAAACCAATCAGCGTGGTGAAGATGTATAGTCGGTCCGCCGCCGGGTCAATGAGCTTGCCCAGCTTGGTCACCTGGTTGTACTTGCGAGCTATGTAGCCGTCCAGAAAATCGGTCAAGCCGCTAAACGCCAGCAAGCCGATGGCCAAACCGCCCTGGTGACTCAGAATCAACCAAAGAAATACCGGGATGAGGGCCAGGCGAAGGAAACTGAGCAGGTTGGGAACGGTCTTGGCCTCATGCCACATAGATACCTGCTTCTCAACCATGCGTCGAGTCTAACCGCCAAATCCACCGATATGCTCGGGTGCGCCGACCGTCGGTGTGCAAAACACACACCTCCTCCCAAATCCGGGCGGCAAACCAACAACCCAAACAAAAAAGCACCCAAAAGGGTGCTTTCTGTTTGAGTCGGGCTGACCGGATTTGAACCGGCGACCCCTTGTCCCCCAGACAAGTGCGCTACCAAGCTGCGCTACAGCCCGTATGCCCCGCCCTATGGACGCGGCAACCACTCAAGTCTAGACGTTCAGGCCAGCCCGAGCGTCTCGATACTCTGACGCAGGGTCGCCGCCGAACCACGGAATTTCTCCAACTCGGCGTCACTCATGCGCACCTCGATCGGATGAGCCGCTCCGCTGCGGTTCACCACGGTAGGTACGCTGAGCGCCACATCGGTGACGCCCAGGTAGTTTTCCAACACGGAAGAGACTGGCAACACAACACCCTCATCACGCAATACTGCCTCCACGATGCGCGCCGCGGAAAGCCCAATAGCGAAGTTCGTCGCGCCCTTACCCTCGATCACCTTGTAGGCGGCGTTCTTCACCTCGAAGGCAATTTGGTCGAGCTCATCCTGGCTGAGCGCCTTGTGCCCACCCAATTTCCAGTCGCTGAGAGCCACTGGACCGATCGAGGCCTCGCTCCAGAGCGGGAACTCGCTGTCGCCGTGTTCGCCCACGATAAGTGCGTGCACGCTCTCGGTGCTAACCCCCAGGCGCTCCGCCAGCTGCCAGCGCAGGCGGCTGCTGTCCAAAACCGTGCCCGATGAGAACACCCGGTTGGCGGGAAGACCGGAGAATTGAACCGCCGCGTAGGCCAGCACATCACAGGGGTTGGTGACAAGCAGGAAGACCGCATCCGGTGCCAGCTTTACCAGCTTCGGCATCAGGTCACGCAGAATCGCCACGTTGGTACCGGCAAGCTCAAGTCGAGTCTGGCCCGGGTTCTGCTTTGCCCCGGCGGTAATGACGATCATGTCGCTGTTGCGGACAACCTCAAGGTCGTCGCCGCCGTAAATACGCGATGGGTTGGTGAACTGACTGCCATGAGCCAGGTCCAACACCTCGGCTTCCACCTTTGCCTTATTTAGGTCGTACAGCGCCACCTCGCCGGCTATGCGCTTGATGAGAAGAGCGTAGGCGGTGGCGGTACCAACCGCACCGGCACCGATGATGGAGACTTTGGTTCTTTGGTTCATACGGGCAGTCTATGCCCGACTCCTCACCCGAAAATGAACAAAGCCCCCGGACAAGCCGGGGACTTTGTAAGGCGAATCTAACTTGACAGTTCGACTTAGGCGGTGCGCTTGCGCTTCTCGCGGATGCGCATTCCAACCTCGATCGGGGTTCCCTCGAAGCCATAGGTTTCGCGAAGACGACGCTGGATGAAACGACGGTATCCCGGGTCCAGGAATCCGGTGGTGAAGAGTACGAACTTTGGTGGACGGGTGCTCGCCTGAGTTCCGAAGAGGATACGCGGCTGCTTTCCGCCACGCACCGGGTGCGGGGTCTCCATGACCAATTCCTGGAGGAAGGCATTGAGCTTTCCGGTAGGAATTCGCTTGTCCCAGTTGTCCAGTGCCACTTCCAGCGCGGGAACCAGCTTCTCTAGGTGGCGACCCGTCTTTGCGGAGATGTTCACGCGCGGAGCCCAGTCGACGTGGGCCAGGTCCTGCTCGATCTCGCGCTCCAGGTAGCGGCGACGTTCGTCATCCAGCATGTCCCACTTGTTGAACGCGAGAACCAGCGCACGGCCCGATTCCAGAACCATATCGATGATTCGGATGTCCTGCTCGCTGATCGGCTGGGTCACGTCCAGCAACACAACGGCCACTTCGGCGCGTTCCAGCGCAGCCGCGGTGCGAAGCGAGGCATAGAAGTCTGCACCCTGCTGAAGCTTTACGCGGCGGCGAATACCTGCGGTATCCACAAAGCGCCAGATGCGCCCAGCGATCTCGACCTGCTCGTCGATTGGGTCGCGAGTGGTTCCGGCCAAGTCATTGACCACGGCACGCTCGGAACCGACGGCCTTGTTGAGCAGCGATGACTTGCCTACGTTTGGACGACCGATGAGGGCCACGCGACGCGGTCCGCCAAATTCTTCCTTGGCAACAGCCGAGATCTTTGGCAGGACCTTCATTGCGGCGTCGAGCATGTCTGCCACGCCACGGCCGTGAAGTGCCGAGACCGGGTATGGCTCGCCCAGGCCCAGACTCCAAAGTGCCGCGGCCTCCGGCTCCAGACGCATGTCGTCGATCTTGTTGGCAACCAGGATTACTGGCTTACCGCTGGCGCGCAGCATCTTGACTACGCGCTCGTCGGTGCCGGTTGCGCCAACGATGGCGTCAACAACGAACAGCACGGCATCGGCGAGCTCAACGGCCACCTCTGCCTGCAGTGCAACCGAAAGGTCGATTCCCTTGGCGTCTGGTTCCCAACCACCTGTGTCCACCAGGGTGAACTTGCGTTCGTTCCATTCGGCCTTGTAGCTGACGCGGTCGCGGGTGACGCCCGGCTTATCCTCGACGACGGCCTCGCGGCGTCCCAGGATGCGGTTCACCAGCGCGCTCTTACCCACGTTAGGTCGGCCGACGATTGCCAGGACCGGCAGCGCCGGGAGCATGACCGGGCCGTCTTGCCAGTCCAGGTCGGCGTCGAGTACCTCAAAGTCATCGCCCTCGAGCTCGAAGTCTTCGAGCCCGCTGCGCAGGGCGCGGGCACGGTTTTCGGCTTCATCATCGCTGATGGCGTTGAGTTTCTCGACGAACTGCGAGCTAATCGGCAGGTCGCCGTAGTCGTCTTGTTCAGACATAAATAATCCTTAGTTCGTGGCCTTCGCAATTTCCGCACGAACGGCGGCCACAGTTTGGGCAAAGTTTAGATCGCTGGAGTCAACCAATGTGACCCCCTCCGCCGGGTTCATGAAATCAACAACCTTGGCGTCCGATGCGTCGCGATGCGACACCTGTCGCGCGACCTTCGTGTGATCGGTCGCACCGATTTCGGCGGACCTTCTCTTAAGTCTAACTTCTTCGCTCGCGGTAAGTAAGAGGCGAATTGGGGCATCCGGCAAGACCACCGTTGTAATGTCTCGTCCCTCAACGATGATGCCGGGTCGATCACAGGCTGCAACCAGGTGCCGTGTAAGCCACATCATGAAGGTCCGAACCTCGGGAATTCGCGCCACCGCACTCACGGCCTCGGCCACCTCGGTGGATCGAATGGCCTCGGTAACATCGGTGTCCGCGACCCGAACCCAGTAATCGTCCGGGTTTGTCGAGATTTCGTAGGCAAACGCGGCCTTCAAATCCAGTTGCGCAAGCGAATCCAGGGTGAAGCCGGCCTGATGCTGGGTGGCCCAGGTGAGAGCCCGATAGGCCGCGCCGGTGTCTAGGTATCCCCAACCCAATTCACGTGCTGCCTGTTTGCTAACGCTGCTCTTGCCGCTACCGGCTGGGCCATCGATGGCTACAAAGGTTTCGCTCATCAGGCGAAGCGCCAACCGCGGTCGGTCAGGTCTGCAATCAATTTTTCCTCCGAGGCCGGCATAACCGAGAGCTCTACGAGACCGATCTGGGCGCCCGGCGAATGTTCGAGTTTGATCTCCTCGAGGTTGATGCCGATTTGAGCAACCTCGTTCAGGAGGCGCGCAAGTTGACCAGGCTGGTCGTCGATCATGACAACCACCGTCGAGTAGTTGGTGTGACGGCCGCCGTGCTTGCCCGGGATGCGCTCAACACCCTTATTACCGGCTTCGATCGCCTTGCTGATAGTGGTCAAAGATCCGCTCGCGTGAGTGTCCTCAAGAGCCGAAATCACCTTCGCAAGGTCCGCTGCCAGGTCTTTCAAAACCGGAGCCACCTGCGAAGCATTCGCACTCAAAATCTGCACCCAGAGCGCGGGGTCGCTAGCCGCAATCCTGGTAGTGTCGCGCAACCCTTGGCCCGCTAGCGAAATTTCTTGACTCGAGGTGCTGATCAAGCGTGCAGCCAAAAGGCTTGCGACCACCTGTGGAACATGGCTAACAGCGGCCACGGCATGGTCGTGTTCCACCGGTTCCATGTTGACTGGAATCGAACCCACGTCGAGGCTTAGATCGGTGATGAGTTCCACACCGCGCTGAGTACTGGTCTCATGCGGAACCACAACCCAGGGACGCCCGATGAAGAGGTCCGCGCGCCCGCTGATGGCCCCGCCGCGCTCGCGACCGGCCATCGGGTGCGAACCCACGTAGTTCTTGAGGTCTAGGCCGGTTGAGCGCAGTTCCTCCAGCACGGTCTGCTTGATGCTAGCCACGTCGGTGACGATGGCCTCTGGGAAAGCGGTCAACTCGGCAGCCACCACGTGTGCGGTGTGGTCGGGCGGAACGCAAACCACGATGAGGGCCGGATCATCGCCTACGGCGGCTTCTCGGCCGGCACCGTAGTCGATCGCCAAGGCCTGCGACGCACGCGAGGTGTCGGACAGGATTACGTCCACACCTAGTTTGCGCAGGGCTAGACCGAGTGAGGTTCCGAGCAGTCCGGCGCCTACGATTCGAACTTGGCCCTGGATTCGACTCACTGGGCTAGGTCCTGGCGAAGCGCGGTAGCTCCGCGCAGGTAGATGTGCTGAATCTCGGTGCGCGGGGTTTCCATCTCGGCCTGAACCATGATGCGGATCACTCTCGGCATGCCGTGGGCTACGTTCATTTCCACGAAGCACATGAGTGGCACGTCTCCCAGGCCAAGCTCGCGCGCTGCAAGCGCAGGGAATTCGCTCACGATGTCGGGGGTCGCAGTGAAGAAGATGTTGATCAGCTGCGAGTTATCGATGTCGTTCGCATGCAGAATCTTGGTCAAAAGCTCGGCCGTCGACTTAAGCAGGTGTTCGCGTTCGTCGCGGTCCAGCTGGATCGCTCCTCGAATGGCGCGTAGAGCCATGATTATCGCTTTCTAGAGTCGGTGCCGCGCTTACCCTCTGGACGCCCCTTAGAGGTTCCCGTCGGGCGACCATTCTTGGTGGCGCGCTGCGGGCGCTGCGGTTGCTTGCTCGCCACTGGCCGCGGAGCACGAGCGGGTTTTCCGTCGGCTGCCGTGAGCAGGGCGCTAATCTCCATTTTATTCAGTTCGCGTACCTGCCCTGGGCGCATGGGGCCCAGCTGGATTGGTCCGAAAGATTTGCGCACCAGGCCTACTACCGGGTGTCCCACGGCTTCGAACATGCGGCGCACGATGCGATTACGCCCGGAGTGTAGGACGATTTCCACCAGCGACTGGTCGCTTGCCGCGTCCAGCAGGCGAATCTTGTCCGCGGCAATAAAACCGTCCTCGAGTTCGATTCCCTTAGCTAGCTGGTTCAGAGTGTGCTGGCTGATCTCACCCTGTACGTGGGCCCAGTAGAGCTTGGTAACACCAAACTTTGGGTGCGCCAGTTTGTGCGCCAGATCGCCATCGTTGGTGAGGATCAACAAACCGGTGGTTTCCGCATCGAGGCGACCCACGTTGAATACGCGATCGTATCGCTTCACGAAGTCGGATAGGTCTTGTCGGCCCATCTCGTCGTTCATCGACGAAACCACACCTTCTGGCTTGTTGAGCGCCAGGTAAATACGACTCGAGTCAAGCTGAATCGGCTGCCCGTTCACCATGACGCTGTCGTGTTCCGGGTCGACTCGTGTTCCCAGCTCGGTTACGCGCACGCCGTTCACCTTGACGCGCCCCTCCAGGATTAGCTCCTCGCAGACGCGACGGCTGGCGACACCGGCGTTTGCCAGCACCTTCTGCAGTCGTACTCCCTCGGTGGAACGAGGCTCATATACCTCTGGGTCATAGGCCATTTTCAAACTCGCTATCCGCACTTGGCAGGTAAGGGCTGATCATCGGCAGCTCGTCGATGGAGTTGATTCCGAGCAGCTGAAGGGTTAGTTCGGTGGTTCCGTAGTTGATTGCGCCAGTCTCGGCATCGGTGAAAAGCTCACCGATGAGACCGCGGCTGAGGAGGGTTCGCACCACGGAGTCAACATTGACCGCACGGATGCTGGCCACCTGTCCGCGGCTGATTGGCTGCTTATAGGCAATCACCGCTAGGGTTTCGAGTGCCGCCTGGCTCAGCTTTGTCGGGTTTTCGTTGGCCACAAACATGTTTACGGCCCAGTCGAAATCTTCGCGAACGTAGACTCGCCAGCCTCCCCCAACCTCACGAAGCTCAAAACCACGCTTGCGCGAGCCCTCGGTCTCGCCGGCATAGTCGGCTTGGATCTGCTGGACGGCCGCCCGGATCTCATTCAGCGGGCGGTCCAACGCTCCGGCAAGGCTAATCAGGGGAATCGGGGCTTCGGCCACCATCAGGATGGCCTCGATTGCCGCGTGGAGATTTTCGTCGTCTACGGCCTGGGCGTGAATCGTCAGGTCTGGTGACTTAAGAGTCATACTCGGTTCCTAGCGCATTTAGTTGGTCGTTTTCGAAGTTTTCGGCTCGCCACGTGAGGTGAACATCGCCCAGCGGACTATCCTGCTCGAAGCTGATGGCGGCCAGGCGGTAGAGCTCCAGAATCGCCAAGAATCGGGCCACCACCTGGGCTCGGTCGGTCAAACCACCTATCAGGTCGCGGAAGGTTAGTTGGCGCGCCTCTCGGAGTTTCCTAACCACCTCGGCGGCTTGCTCACGAATCGAAACCCGAGGGGCGTGGAGGTGAGTTAGGCCAACCGCGGGAATTTCCCTTGGAGTCAGAGTTTCCTCGGCGATTTTCGCGAACTCGGCAAGGCCGGTGACCCAAACCAATTCGGGTTTGCGGTTACGGAATCGGTCTTCAAGTCGGACCTCGCGTGGAATGCGCCTGGCCTCGATGGCCATCGCGGTGCTAAACCAAGAGGATATTTCCTTGAAAGCTCGATACTGCAAAAGACGTGCAAACAACAGGTCTCGGGCCTCGAAGAGAGCCACGTCTTCGGGGTCAACGACCTCGCCGCGAGGCAACAGGCTGGCAATCTTCAAATCTAGAAGCGTTGCGGCAATCACCAGAAATTCAGACGCCTGTTCGAGTTCCTCGGCGGCGTCTAGCTGGCGCACATACTTGATGAACTCGTCGGTGATTCGGGAAAGCGAGACCTCGGTGATGTCCAGTTGGTGTTTGGAGATCAGGTTCAACAGCAGGTCGAACGGTCCCTCGAAATTTCCTATCGAAAGTTCAAAACCAGGCGCGACTTCGAGTTGATCGTTAAGGGGCGCAGCCACGGTCGACCAGCTCTCGGGCAACTGCACGGTAGGCCTCTGCCGCAGCCGATTCTGGCGCAAACTGGGTGATTGGAGTCTCGGAACTATTAGCGTCG
>Ga0228702_1000809_pt1 | contig 22378 bp, 24 predicted proteins | sample McNCre217_Aug_MG_2_FD_178018 | JGI IMG/M metagenome (GOLD analysis project Ga0228702, IMG submission 178018) | Freshwater microbial communities from McNutts Creek, Athens, Georgia, United States - 20-17_Aug_MG | ecosystem: Environmental > Aquatic > Freshwater > Creek | place: USA: Georgia...
AGCGCAGGGGCCAGGCTCAAACCCAAGGCAAGTGCGAGGGCGGAGGGTGAGAGAGAAGAGTGTTGCTTAGCCATACGCGTTAACCCATTTTCAAAATCGACTTGGCACCTTGGCGCTGGCCAAGGATGTTCAATAAGTTAGAGAGTGCTGCTTCGGCATCAGGCGCAGCAGCGGCCTCGCCGGTGAAGCGCACATGCCCGTTGTGTAGCTCGCCGCTGCCGGAGAGTTGCAAGCTGCCTTCGAGTGTGTCCAGTGTCAGCGCCGTGGTGCTGCCGCCTTGCACGCGCACGCGGTAACTGCCCAAGGGGCGCAGGGTGGACAGCCGTGTGGCGAGCTGTTGCATTTGCAATTCCGCTTGGCCTTGCAGCGTGGCTTGCCCCGCCTGCTGTGACCATTGCAGCTGCGTGGTTTGCAGTTGCATGCGGCCTTCGGGTTGCACGGTATTCCAAGGCGCGCCCAAACCCACCAACCAGTTGGCGGGCCAATTGGACGTGTGGTCGCTCACCTGCACACGCACGCCGCGCCACAGGGGCGAGGCATCCACATACACAGGCTGTGGCGTGCAACACGCCGAGGCGATGGTGGCGCGCAGACTGAGGCGCGCGTTGGCCCAATCGATGCGGGGGCCGAGTTGCCACGTCACACGCGTGGGCAAGGCGGTGGTGCTGGTCGGACGCGCCGTGTTGGGCGAGGTGCCGATGTTGAGCGGCCCTTCGTTGAGTACCCATTGCGCGGAGCCGTTCCATACCGTGCCTTGTGGGTCTTGCAACAGCACACGTTCGCCACTGGCTTGCGCGACGGCGCGGGTTAGCCAATGCGCGGGCGCTTGCGTGATGAACGCCAAGGCCAGCCCCAAACCCGCACCCGTCCAAGCCCAGCGGGTGCTGGTGTGGGCTGTACGGGGTGTCTGGTATGGCATGTGGCGAGCTCTAGTTAGCGGCTCCGCCACGGTTGGGCAGGCGCAGCACCAAGGTGCCGTCCCACGCCACGTTGTTGGCTGGCGGGGCGGTTGTGGCGCTGCGTGTGAGGTGTGCCTCTAGCGGCAGCGCTTGTGCTTGGCTGCGTGCTTGCGTGAGCCAGTTGGCCAACGTGGCGGCAGGCACCGCCTTGAGCTGCGCCGAGACACGGTCGCCTTGCACGTTGAGCTGAATCTGCGAATTAGGCGTGAGGCTTTGCAAGCTGCGCAGCGCTTCATCGCGCGAGAGCGGTGTGCGTGCTTTGATCGCTTGGGCTTGGGCTTGCAAAGCCAGCATGTGGGCTTGTTGTTGGCCAATTTGAGCGCGGCGCGAGTCGCTGTCGCGCAGGGTGTTCAGCGCAGGCGAAATGGCGACTGCGTAAAACAGCCACACAGCCAACAACAGGCCGAGCACGGCAAGGCCACGTTGTTCGCGTGCGCTCAAGGTTTGCCATTTCAGCAAGGCCTGCGCGCGGATGGCGTTGAGTGCTGTCATTTCGCGCCCTCCGCTTGCAACACCCAGCTGTCGTTGCCGTCTTGGCGCAGGTTGAGGCCTTGGGCTTTGAGGCGTGCGTTGCCCGCGCTGTTGGGGTCGATGGCCACGCCTTGCACGCGCAGCGCGTGGTTGGCGAAATGAATTTGTTGTGGCGTTTGCCCTGCGGGCAGCACGCCGGACAAGGCAGCGAGCAAAGGCTCTAGGTCGGTGCTGGACGCATGGCCGGATGTGTTTTGCAACGCATCCACTTCGCGCTGCATTTGCAGCGGCGCATCAATCACCAACGTGACCGAGGGAAACGTGGTTTTCAAAATGCTTTGCAAGGCGGCTTGTTGCGCATCCAAGGCGCTGCGTTCGCGCCAAGCCAAAGCGTTGAGGCCCAGCAGTTGCAACGCGATCAACGTGGCGAGGCCCCAGCGCACGGGCTTCCAAGCAGGGGCGTGCATCAGGGTTTGCCAAGCCGACAGCAGCTGGCGCTGCACGCGTTGCGCATGGCCTTGTGCCCATTCGCCTTGCGCCAAATCCCACGACGACTGGCTGGATTTGACCCACCGCTGGGCGGCGTTTTGCAGCATGGGCTGGCGTTGCAGCGTGCTTTGCACGCGCGCCACCATGGCGGGCTCGGCTTGAATTTGTAAATCGTCTTGGCTCAGCTCTGCAAAGGCGCGCCACTGGGCGGTGTTGGGTGGCAACAGCAGCACGCCGTGCGCGTGGCACAGCACGCTTTGTGCGTGGTCGGGTTCGCCCATCACGTGCACCACGGGCGTGGCGCTGGGCGACAGCTCGGGCACGATGCGCTGCACCGTCAAGCCCGCGGCTTGCAAGGGGGCGAGGGCTTCGCGCAGCCAAGTTTTGGGGCACACGGCCACCAAGGTGTCGCCACCTGTTCGGGCCACTTCGGCTGCATCGGGCGTAAGCACGAGGTGCAGGTGTTGCGGGTCGTCGAGCAAACGGTCTTCGAGCAAACCATGCAACACGCTTTGTAAACGGGGGCCGTGGCTGGCGGGGGGCAGCTGCACGGTCAGCCAAGACAAACGGCTGTGTGGCACCACGGCCACCACTTCGCCCGCGTGTGCCGACAACGTGGCCGCCGCACCGGTGGCGCTGCGCAGCACGGTATGCCCGTCCGAGTGAACGTGGGCGTAGCTCGTGTTGGCGTTGGCAGTGTGGGGGAGCGCGATGATCAGCATGAATTTGTCATTGTAGAGAGCCGGACTCGCGCCAAAGCACCTTCAAATCTTGGCCGTCACGCTGCACCAATGAGCGTTCTTGCAGCACGGTTTGGGGCATACGCAGGCGGCCTAGCACTTCAAAGTAACGGGTGTTCACGCTGTGGGTGTTCTCAAGGCTGGCGGTGCGACCGAGGGACTTTTGAAAGTCGTCCACGCTGGCCCAGTGTTGGCGCTCACGCTGCTGCACCAAGCGTTGGGCATCGGCAAGGCTCAGGCTGGGCACGCTGGCGTACAGCACTGGCACGCTGGCGGTGTTGAGGTTCACCGCGGTGCGGTTGGGCAGCACGGTGATGTGCGCGCTGAGGGTTTGCAGCGCTTGCGGCGAGAGGCCCAGCCAAGTGAGTTGCCCCACGCGTTGCGGCATGAGTGGCGAATTGCTGTTTTGTTTTTGCGCCGCCAGCAAGCCTTGGGTGAGCAGGCTCAGTTGCGCAGAGGGCACGCCGAGCGCGTCAAAGAGGCGTTCAAACGCGAGCACGGTTTTGCCGTCGAGCTGCTCGCCTTGCAGCAAGTTGGTGACATTGAGGCGACCTTGCAAGTCGTTCACTTGGCCTGAGAGCAGCACTTGCTGTGCGAATTTTTCGTCTTCGAGGGTGTTGCCTGTGCCGTCGGGTAATGCGGCTAAGAATGCGGACAAGCGGGCTTCTTGCAGCGGCACGGCCCAGGGCTCGGCCAAGTGGTCGGTGGGGGTGTTGGCATCGCCCGCACGGGCGTCTTCTCGCAGGATGACGCGCGCCCAATCCAGCGCGCCTGTGAGCAGCCAGCGCGCTTGGGTGCGTTGGCGCTCCGCGCCTTCCACCTCAACCGATTTCCACTGTTGCCACAAAGCACCTGCTGCAAACGTGGCCACCAAGGCGACGGTGAGCATGGCTGCCAACAACGCTGCGCCGCGTTGGCGGCCGTGCATTGCCGCTTGTGCACGGGTGGGTGATGGGTGTGCGACGGACTTCATGTTTTGGTGTTGCTGAAGTTGGGGCGCACCCAGTCGAGGGTGATGCGGCCACGCACGCCTGTGCTGGCGGGCAAGTCAATTTGCAGACGAATGGCGTCGGGCAACACGCCTTGACTGCCTTGGCTGGTGGTGCTGGTTTGCGGTGTGAGATCCGGTGTGCCCGCGCTGGAGAGCGGGTTGGTCCACGCGTTGCCACGGAAGTAGGTGAGCTGCCACGCGTCGAGGGGAATCAAGGGGGTTTCAAACGCGGCGTCATCGCTGCTGGGGTTTTGGCCCCAGCGCTCGGCGTTGGCCCACGCTTGTTGCAGGGCGGCGCGGGTTTGCAGCGGGGCCGATTGCCAGCGCAACCATTGGTTGCCGCGCAGCGTCCACGCGACCACCCACAGGCCTGCATCTGCGCCATCGGCGCGCCATGCGGTGGCGCGGCGGGTGAGGCGCAAGGTGCGGCCATCCCACTGCACACCTGCATCGGTGAGGGCGGGCACGGGTTGCACGGCGTTGAGGTCCGCTTGCCACTGTGCGAGCACGGTTTGCAGCACGGCGGTTTTGTCGACCTGCGCTTGGGTGATGTCGCGGCTGCGCATGAGGCTGTCTAACCCCCGCCAGCTCAAGCCCGCCAACACCGCCATGAGGGTGATGGCGATGAGCAACTCGATGAGGGTGAAGCCGCGTTGCTTGTGCATCAGTAGCGCCCCAGCACGGTGGTGATGTTGAGCACGGGCGTGGCTGCATCAAACACTTGCGCATCGACGCGGCGAAACGCGGGGTTGGGTGTGGTGCGCACGGTGAGTGCCACTTCTAAGTTGCGCTCGGCTTGCGGGCAGGGTACGCGTGAATCGCCCACGCTCGGCAATTGCTGCGAGAGGCGCAGTTGGTTGAGCGCGTTGTCGGCGCAGATTTGCGCGAGCAGCACATCGGCTTGGCGCTGCGCGTTGCGCGTGAGTGCGCCGCTGACCTTGAGCCCGCTCATGAGTGCGATCGACACGATTGCCAATGCCACCAACACCTCAATGAGAGTGAAGCCGCGTTGCTTCATGGCACCACCTGAAAAGGCCGCAGCCCATCGGTGCCAATGCTCAGCGCGGTGGCGGGCTTGTTGGTTGCTGCCACGCTGAGCGTGATGCGTATGGGCGCCAAGATGGGCTCAGGCCCCAGCACTACGGCGTTGGCGGGGGCTGCGTTGTTGGTCGAGGGGGCGGCTGTGCTGACCAAGGCTTGTGTGCCAGCGGCCAGCCATGTTTCGGTGCGGGCCGCACTTGGGCTGGTTGCGTTGCCAGCCGTTGCTGCTGCGTTGCCTAGCGCGGGAGTTGTTGCAAGTGCAGGGCGAATGGCAAAGCCCTCTGGCGTGGCTTGCCAAATCAACGCCATGCCGCTGGTGCGCGATTGGGCGCGTGCGGCTTCGAGGACTGCTACAAGGCGCTGCGCTTCTCGTTCCAGTTGGGTCTGGCTGCTGTCGCGCAGCGACAAGCTCACACCGGCGATGGCCAAACCGATGATGGCCAGCACCACCAACAGCTCCAACAGGGTGAGGCCGCGCTGGCGCTCCATAGCCGGTGTGGCGGTGTGTTTTATTGCCAGCTGCCGATGTCGGCGTTTTTGCCTTCGCCGCCGGGTTGGCCGTCAGCGCCGAGAGACAGCACATCGACTTCACCCTTCACGCCGGGGTTCATGTACTGGTAAGGGCGGCCCCAAGGGTCATTCGGCAATTTGTCGATGTAGGACTTCCAGTTGAGCGGTGTGGGGCCTGTGGTGGGCTTGACGATCAAGGCGTTCAAACCTTGTTCGGCGGTGGGGTAAGTTTGGTTGTCCAAGCGGTAGAGCTTGAGCGCATTCATCAAGTTGCCCACATCGGTTTTGGCGGCAGTCACGCGGGCGTCGTCGGCGCGGTTGAGCACGTTGGGCACCACCAGTGCGGCGAGCACACCAATGATGGCGAGCACGACCATCAACTCAATCAAGGTGAAGCCGCGTTGGCGTTTGGGTTTAGCGTTGGCGTTCGTTTCAGACGTGTGCATGGCGGGCATTTCAAAGGTTCTCAGTTCAAGGATGAATCATAATCCGCAGATGCTTCGCCACCGCCCCTCATTCGCCAGCGCTTGGAACACGTCTTCACGCGTGGCCTTGCCTGCGGCCACGTTGTTGGTGTGGGGCGTGGTGGCCTTCAGCGCGGTGACTTGGGGCTTGCGTTGGTCTGCCTCAAACACCACCCCCAGCAACGCCGTGGCCGCAACCGATGCGTTGCCAGATGTCGATGTGTCTGCCGCAGCCCGCAGCCTAGGTGCGGCACCTGTGCCTGCGGCTGCTGCGCCGACCTTGGCCAGTCGTTTTCAGCTGCAAGGTGTGTTGGCGGGTGGCCCCGACGCCGGTGCTGCACTGATTGCCGTTGACGGCAAACCTGCCAAGCCTTACCGCGTGGGTGCGGTGGTGTCCGACGGCTTGGTGCTTCAGTCGGCGCAAGGGCGGCGTGTGAGCTTGGGTGCGTCGATGGACGGGGCGCAAGCCTTGGTGCTGGAACTGCCGGCTAAAAAATAATTAACGCTGCAAGAACAAACGGTAAGCCGGGTTCTGCGTCTCTTCCACGTACGGGTATCCCAAACCGTCCAAGAAAGCGGTGAACGCTTTGTTGTCGGCCTTGGGTACTTGCAAGCCCATCAAGATGCGGCCATAGTCCGCGCCTTGGTTGCGGTAGTGGAACAGGCTGATGTTCCAACCTGGGCGCATGGCCAGCAAGAACTTCATCAACGCGCCGGGGCGCTCGGGGAACTCAAAACGCAAGATGCGCTCTTCGTGCGCGAGCGACGAATGCCCGCCCACCATGTGACGAATGTGCTCTTTGGCCAGCTCGTCGTGCGTGAGGTCAATCGCCTCAAACCCGCTCTTGCTGAACTGCGCAGCAATCTTGCTGCTCTCGCCTTTGGCGCCGGTGGTCAGGCCCACGAAGACGTGCGCCTTGGCTTGGTCGCTCATGCGGTAGTTGAACTCGGTCACATTGCGCGGTGACTTGCTGCCGCCAAAGCTGGGCAGCTTGCCAATCAGCTCGCAAAAGCGGCGCAGGCTGCCGGGTTGCTCGGGGATGGTCACGGCAAACAAGGCTTCGCGCTCTTCACCCACTTCGGCCCGTTCGGCCACAAAGCGCAAGCGGTCGAAGTTCATGTTCGCGCCACACAAAATGGCAGCGTAGGTTTCACCTTTGGTTTTGTGTTCAGCCACGTATTGCTTGATGGCGGCCACAGCCAACGCGCCTGCGGGCTCGACGATGCTGCGGGTGTCCACAAACACATCTTTGATGGCGGCGCACACGGCGTCGGTGTCGACCGTGATGTAGCTGTCGACCAAGTTTTTGCTCACGCGGAAGGTCTCTTCGCCGACCAGCTTCACGGCAGTGCCGTCCGAGAACAAGCCTACGTCGTTGAGCGTGACGCGCTTGCCTTTTTGCACCGACTGCATCATGGCCGACGAGTCGTCCATTTGCACGCCAATCACTTTGATTTCGGGGCGCACCGCCTTGATGTAGTTGGCCACTCCGCTGATCAAGCCACCGCCGCCAATCGCCACAAACACTGCGTCGAGTTGGTGCAGGTTGAGGCCTTGCAGCTGGCGCAACATTTCCATCGCAATCGTGCCTTGGCCAGCAATGACATCGGGATCGTCAAACGGGTGCACGAAGGTCATGCCGTTTTTCTTCTCGAGCGTGAGCGCGTGGGTGTAGGCGTCAGAGTAGCTGTCGCCCGCCAACACCACGTCGCCACCCAAAGCTTTGACGGCTTCAATCTTCACGCTCGGCGTGGTGGTGGGCATGACGATGATGGCTTTGGTGCCGAGGCGTTTGGCTCCCAGCGCTACGCCTTGGGCGTGGTTGCCGGCTGAGGCGCAGATCACGCCTTTCTTCAGCTGGGCAGGTGTGAGGTGCGCCATCTTGTTGTAAGCGCCGCGCAGCTTGAAGCTGTGCACGGGCTGCTGGTCTTCGCGCTTCAACAGCACGGTGTTGTGAATTCGGCGGCTCAGGTTTTTGGCCACTTCCAGTGCAGATTCGGTCGCCACGTCGTACACACGGGCGGTCAAGATTTTTTTCAGGTAATCGGCGGGCTGTAGGGCGCGCGCTTTGGAGGTGCGGGTAGACATGGGGTGATTGTCTCTTAAGACAAAAGGGCAAAAAAAAGCCCCGAGTTTTGCAACTCGGGGCATGAATCCACTTTTGAGGGTGGAGGAGACAAGCCTCAATTGTATGCAAAATTTGTTGCAGCGCAACAATTCGCAGACAATTGGGCTAGAAATTATTTGGAGAAAAACATGGAATGCACAGTCAGCTGGACCGGCAACTCTGGCACTCGTTCAGGCATGGGCTTTGTGGCCGAAACAGGCAGCGGCCATGTGGTGGCCATGGATGGCGCCCCCGACGCGGCCAAACCTGAAAACGGCGGCCAAAACTTGGCCCCTCGCCCCATGGAAATGTTGTTGGCCGGCACCGGCGGCTGCACCGCGTATGACGTGGTGCTGATCTTGAAGCGTGGCCGTCACAACGTGCAAGGCTGCAGCGTGAAGATCGTCAGCGAGCGTGCTACCGAAGATCCAAAAGTGTTCACCAAGATCAACATGCACTTCACCGTCACGGGCCAGGGTGTGCCAGCGGCTGCTGTGGAGCGTGCCATCGCCATGAGTCACGACAAATACTGCTCGGCCAGCATCATGCTGGGCAAAACGGCTGAAATTACCACCAGCTTTGAGCTGGTTGAGGCTTAAAAAAGCTAAAACAGGCTTAGATGCGATGCGCCACGGTGGTCATCACCTTGGCTGCTACTTGCATCAGGGCTTTGAAAGGCGCAGGCAGCTCGGCGGCGCCTGCTTGTTGCGCTTCTTTGGCGTGTTGCGCCTCGTCCACTTTCATTTGCGCCACGATGGCGCGGCTGGCCCCGTCATTGGCGGGGAGTAGCCCAAGATGGCTTGCTAGGTGAGCTTCCACTTGACGCTCTGTCTCCACCACAAACCCAAGGCTCATGCGGTCGCCGCCTAGCTTGGCCGCGCCATAGCCAATCGCAAATGCACCGACGTACCAAAGCGGGTTAAGCAAGCTGGTGCGCCCGTCTAGCTCATGTAGGCGCTGCTCACACCAAGCCAAGTGGTCGGTTTCTTCGTTGCAGGCGGTGGTCAGGTGCTGGCGCAAGGCATGGTCTTTGGTGGCCAAGGCTTGCGCGGTGTACAGCGCTTGGGCGCACACCTCGCCCACATGGTTCACCCGCATGAGTGCGGCAGCTTCGGCTTTTTCGGTATCGGTCAGCTGTGCAGGCGCCCCGGCTGCCCACATGGGGGTAGGGCGGTTGGCATGGTGGCGGGCAAATACGGTGCGCAAGGCGCTGTCGGCGGCGGTAAGTAGGCGGTCCATGTGGGGAAGTTTAAAGGCCTTGCTTTGCGTAGGTTTTGACGCGATAGAGAATTGTCAAAACCCACATTTTTCAAGGCTTTGCGCGGGTTATACCTAGGGTGTGTTGCATGTCTGCAACGGAAATGACGTGTTTTTGACACCGGTCATGGTTTTATGCGGCTGAGTCTGGTTCAATACAACCAACTTCCCGAAAACGGAGGTTGGTCTCTACGAAAAAGTAGAGGCCCCTGTTCAAACCTTGGAGAACCTTGAAATGAAAAAAACCCTCGTTGCATTGGCCGCTTTGGCATCAATGTCTGCTTTCGCACAATCTTCTGTGACTTTGTCTGGCTCTGTTAGCTATGGCCAAGCAACTAGCGTTGCTAACGCTGTTACTTATGGTGGCTGGAAAGGTGACCGCAACGTCGTTAACATCGGTGTGAACGAAGACATGGGCAATGGCCGCACAGCTGCTGTTTTCTTGCAAACTCGCTTTAACTCTGCTACTGGCGGCGTGAACACCGGTTATGTACGTTCAGACACTGGCGTCTACGGTGGCACTACATTTGAGCAACAAAAACTCACTTTGACTGACAAGTCTTTGGGTGAAGTTTCTGTTGGTCGTTTTACCAACGCAATGGGTGTGGCTCCTTTGCACCCCTTTGAAGACTCTGCACAAACAACATCTCCTCACCAAGCTGTGAACGGTCGTTTGTCAGGTCAAACACAGTACACATCACCATCCTTCATGGGTGTGCAAGTTTGGGCCTTGAACGCTCAAGCATCTGCTAACACATATATGGGTTCTGGCGATGGCGGTGGTTATGCCAAGGCCTTGAACCTTGCCTCAACAGGTTTGGAAAAGAACTTTGGCGCTTGGGGTGTGAACTACGCTAATGGACCTATCTATGCGCAAGCCTTGGCATATAACGACCTGTTGGGCGTGCGTGCAACAAAGATGGGTGCAAGCTATGACTTGGGTAGCAACCTTTACGGCGTGAAGTTGTTTGCTAACCAGTTTAATCAAAAGAATGACATGTCTTTCGGTTCAGGCACCCAAGTCAAGACCATTGACGCCACAACTGGTGTGACAACTGCTGCTGCTGCGCCTGCTGCCTCTATGCAAGCGCACAAAGCAACTGAATTGGCTGCCACAATGCCATACGGCAATTTCACGTTCATGGCTGGTCGTTTGACAACTGACCGTAGCGTTTCAGCTGCGAACCCAACTGCTGACAAGTTGACCAAGACTGCTTGGGGTGCAACTTATTCTTTGAGCAAGCGTACTTCGCTCCAGTACTATGCGTCTACAACCAACAATCCTGGTTATGCAGCTAGTTTGAACAGCGCTGGTTTGAATACTGGTCGCAACCAGTGGGCTGGCGTTCAGCATAACTTCTAATCCCCTCGCTGGCTTAGTCAGTTAAGGATTTAAAAGTCTAAAACCCCATCGTGGCAACACGGCGGGGTTTTTTTAACACTTCAAATTAGCATGAGCCGGAAAATCTCCGATAGCTGCTTTGATGCAAATGAGCAGCGTATGTCCCAGTTAGCAGAAGCTGAGATTTTCAAAATTAAAAACATACAAGCGTTTGACTTAACTGATCCTGCAACAAGTAACCGTACTAACTTTACGAATCGTAAATTTAGCTCAATCACTTTGGAAAATACATCAAAACCTACCACGGCGCCTATTTCAAAAAAATTATCCATACTGGCTGCAGATTTAGAAAACGTCCACTACGGCAAGTCATTGAGAGTGTGTTTTGACGTGGCAACTTCAACAGACGACTTGTTGATTCGTGCCTACCTGTCTAACTACGCTTACGAATTTTCATTGCCTATCAGACTGAATGCAACAACATCTGACTACGATGTCATTGAAGCCGTCAGAAGAGCAATTGAAAAGGTAGTTATTGATTGGTGATTTGATCTTCGTATCTAACGTAGAAATCAGGGTGTTTTTGTATTGATAAAAATATACATCCAGCCTATGCTCCCGTCAGATTATCCGAATATGAGGTGATGGCGTGTTTCAGCAAAATTTTCATAGAAGACTAGCCATAACGCTAAGTGGTATTGGATTACTTGATCTCGCTATTTCGCTTTCTGGCTGTTCAGCGCCGAATTTAGCTCAGACTGAACGCAAAAGACCGCAACCATCGGAAGCTGAAACGCACAAAGCTTATCGTTCAGATGCAGCCAAGCATCTTTACAGTCTCAATCATCCACAAATCTTCAAAGGAAAGCTGCCCCCGCTATTGCACGCAGTAGCAGTTGTACGAGTGGAAATTGCAGAAAATGGAGACTTGAAGAATATTGATTGGATGCGTAAACCTACACATGCACCCGATGTCGTTACAGAGATTGAAAGAAAAATCCGCGCAGCAGAACCTTTTCCTGCACCTGCCCGATTGGGGGCGTTGACTTACACCGAAACTTGGTTGTGGCATAAATCAGGATTTTTTCAATTAGATACATTGACCGAAGGACAAACCTAAAGATTTTTTGTTGCCTGTTCCGATCGGAACAAAAATCGTCAGTCACGGTTTGCTGAAACGTTCGTTTTTGGCCATGTCTGAAATGAGCAAAAAACGTGCTTTTCAATAAATGCTGTCAGTCAATTCTTAACCTGCAGCGGACAGGGAGGCAGCAAGCGGTTTTGCGATGCGCTGCAGCCAACTGGAGCTCTGAATATCGGTTTTTGACTCAAAACGCAGCTTGATGCTCTTGTCTAGACTGCAAAAATGCTGTGCCAACGTGTTGTTGCTGAATCTGTCACGTTTTTGAGTAGGAAACAGTGGAAGCATCAAGTGCGCACGAAGCAACGGACGAAGTGAGCTGCCAGAGACATTGAATCGCTTAAGCAAATATCGGTGAAGCTCTGATCTCAACAGATCATCCAAGTGAAATACCAGTCCGTCTTGCGACATGTAGCAGCTACGGATTTTTCCGTCTAAGCCAAGCACGTCAGACATTGACAGTGCTGATATGTCTTTAATTCGCAAACGCTGACGCATGGTAAACATCGCTCTGTTTCTAAAACCATGCTTGTGTTCGGTGGCATTTTGTTAAGCATCATGTCAGTTATCCTTTTGTGGTGATGCTGTATTTATCGACACGGCATTGATATACACAGCTCTATCGTGCTTACTTCTATGCTGACATAACCAGCTAAGAACACAAAAGATTGAAGCCCCTCACTTAAACAGTGAGGGGCTTTTCTTTGATGTGAGTCAAATGTTGGAAGCAACTGAATTGCTCTATATCAAGAAGTGGTTTCTGTTTATGTTTTCCAATCTCTCTCACGGGAATAACTCGTTTGATACTTAAGGGAAACACGATGAAAAAGATTTTGATTGCTACCGCTGTTGGTTTGTTGGCCGCTGGTCAAGTTGCTGCACAAGAAAGCCCATGGTTGGTTCGTGCACGTGCTGTGAATGTGGCCTCGATCAATGAGAATACAACCGCTGTCACTGGCTTGGCCGTGAAAGATAAAACCATCCCTGAAGTGGATGTGACTTATTTTTTCAATAAAAACGTTGCAGCCGAATTGATCTTGACTGTTCCTCAGCAGATGACCGTTAGCAACACAGCCAGCGGCAATATTGGCACTTTTAAGGCTTTGCCACCTACATTAACTTTGCAATACCACTTCACTGACTTCAATGGTTACAAGCCTTATGTCGGTGCTGGTTTGAACTACACCAAAATCACACACACAAACGTTGCAAGTGGCGCCTACAGCTTGGATGACCATACGTATGGTTTGGCATTGCAAGCGGGCGTGGATGTGCCTTTGACTAAGCAAGTTTCATTGAACTTTGATTTGAAGAAGGTCCAAATTAAAACGGATGTCTACAGCGGCTCCACAGGTGCCAAAGCTGGTTCTTTGAAGCTCGACCCAACCCTCATCGGCGTGGGCGTTGGCTACCGCTTCTAATCACTTAACTAGCTTAGCCAGTTAAGGATTTAAAAGTCTGAATCCCCATCACTCGCAAGAGTGATGGGGATTTTTTATGTGCAACGATAATCTTTGCCATATGCACTTGCCCGATCAACACGGGCCACTCGTCATGATTCGACTCTCAGAACTCAAACTCCCGCTGTCTGCCCTTCCCGTTGAAGAGCGCCGCGCCGCCGATGCGCCTGCTGAAACCGAGGCAGACCGCCAGCTCCCACCTCACCCGATGGATGCGCTTCGCACATTAGCGGCTGAAGCGTTGGGTGTCTCGGCAGATGCCATCGCCACACTCGACGTGTTCAAGCGCAGCTTTGACGCACGCAAACAAAACTTGTTGGTGGTCTACATCGTCGACATTGCGTTGGTGGATGCATCGCAAGAAGCGGGGCTGTTGGCCAAGTACGAAAAGAACTCACACATCCAACCCACGCCCGACATGTCGTGGCACGCGCCCGCCCACGCGCCGGGCGACTGGGGCACACATGCAGGCGAGCGCCCCGTGGTGGTGGGCTTTGGCCCGTGTGGCATTTTTGCGGCGTTGGTGTTGGCACAAATGGGCTTCAAACCCATCGTGATTGAGCGCGGCACCACGGTGCGCCAGCGCACCAAAGACACCTGGGGTTTGTGGCGCAAAAAGATTTTGAACGTCGAGAGCAATGTGCAGTTTGGTGAAGGCGGTGCAGGCACGTTCTCCGACGGCAAGCTCTACAGCCAAATCAAAGACCCGCGCCACTTGGGCCGCAAGGTGATGCACGAGTTTGTGCGCTTTGGCGCGCCCGAAGAAATTTTGTTCACCGCGCACCCCCACATCGGCACCTTCAAATTGGTCAAGGTGGTGGAAGGCTTGCGCGAAGAAATCATCCGCCTCGGCGGCGAGGTGCGCTTTGAGCAACGTGTGGTGGATGTCGAATACGAAGACAACGCATCATCGCCACGCGCCATTCAAGCACTGAAGATTCACAACCACGCCACGGGCGAAACCTACACGCTACCCGCACGCCATGTGGTGATGGCGCTGGGCCACAGCTCGCGCGACACCTTCACCATGCTGCACCGCCACGCGGTGGCGATGGAGGCCAAACCGTTTTCTGTAGGCGTGCGCATTGAGCACCCACAAGGCGTGATTGATCGCGCCCGTTGGGGTCAACACGCAGGCCATCCGCTCTTGGGCGCTGCCGACTACAAGCTGGTGCACCACGCCGACAACGGCCGCGCCGTGTACAGCTTTTGCATGTGCCCCGGCGGCACGGTGGTGGCCGCCACCAGCGAAGCTGGCCGTGTGGTGACCAACGGCATGAGCCAATACTCACGCGCCGAACGCAACGCCAACGCTGGCATCGTGGTGGGCATTGACCCCAGTGACTACCCCACCGACCCCGCCGCGTTTGAAGCGGAGCTGGGCCAAGAGCTGGGCAACGCCGTGCGCCACAGCACGCACGACGCACCCGGCGGCTACCACCCACTCGCAGGCCTCGTGCTGCAACGCCAACTCGAAGCCCACGCCTACACCTTGGGCGGCAGCAGCTACGAAGCGCCCGCGCAATTGGTAGGCAACTTTGTGGCTGACCGTGCATCCACCGCGTTGGGCAGTGTCGAGCCCTCTTACAAACCGGGCGTAAAGATGGTCAGCCTCAACAGCGCACTGCCTGACTACGCCATCACCGCCATGCGCGAAGCGCTGCCCGTTTTTGGCCGCAAGATCAAAGGCTTTGACATGCACGACGCGGTGATGACTGGCGTGGAAACGCGCACCTCATCGCCCCTGCGCATCGCGCGTGACGACGACACCTTGCAAAGCCCCAACCTTGCGGGCCTGTACCCCGCAGGCGAAGGCGCGGGCTATGCGGGCGGCATTTTGTCGGCGGGGGTGGATGGCATCAAAGTGGGCGAGGCCGTGGCCCAACAAATCATGGCGCAGCGGCACTAACCCTTCACACAACCCGACCTTCGCGCTTCACTCACAATCACACATCGCTATTTGGAGACACACATGAAAGCCAACAACGTTTTAGACACCATCGGCCACACACCTCACATTCGCATCAACCGCTTGTTTGGCAACACACATCAGGTGTGGGTCAAGTCCGAGCGCACCAACCCCGGCGGCTCGATCAAAGACCGCATCGCCTTGGCGATGGTGGAAGCGGCTGAAAAATCTGGTGCCCTCAAAGCGGGTGGCACCATCATCGAGCCGACATCGGGCAACACCGGCGTTGGCTTGGCCATGGTCGCTGCAGTGAAAGGCTACAAGTTGGTCTTGGTCATGCCCGACAGCATGAGCGTCGAGCGCCGTCGCCTGATGCTGGCCTATGGCGCGTCGTTTGATTTGACGCCTCGCGAAAAAGGCATGAAGGGCGCCATTGCGCGCGCCGAAGAGCTGGCTGCGCAAACACCCGGTGCATGGATTCCCCAACAGTTTGAAAACCCAGCCAACGTGGAGGTACACACACGCACCACCGCACAAGAAATCATTGCCGACTTTCCAGAAGGTGTGGACGTGCTCATCACCGGTGTGGGCACCGGCGGCCACCTGAGTGGTGTGGCACAAGTGCTCAAAGCCAAGTGGCCCAAGCTGAAGGTGTATGCGGTGGAGCCCACCGCTTCGCCCGTCATCTCGGGTGGCGCGCCTGCACCACACCCCATTCAAGGCATTGGCGCGGGATTCATTCCTAAGAACTTAGACACCGCATTGCTCGACGGTGTGATTCAAGTCGAAGCCGATGCCGCCCGTGAAATGGGTCGTCGCAGTGCAGCCGAAGAAGGTTTGCTGGTCGGCATTTCGTCTGGCGCTACCTTGGCTGCGATTGCGCAGAAACTGCCTGAAATTGCAGCAGGTGCCACCGTGCTGGGCTTTAACTACGACACGGGCGAGCGCTATTTGTCGGTCGAAGGTTACTTGCCGGTTTAAGGAGGCCGGCATGTCGAATCGAAGCGTTCACCTTCATCGCGTTTTGAAAACGTCACCTGACAAGGTTTATCGTGCTTTTCTGGAAGGCGGCGCTTTGGCCAAGTGGCTGCCGCCCTATGGCTTTACTTGCACCGTGCATCACCTCGATGCACGCGTGGGTGGCACGTTTCGCATGTCGTTTCATAACTTCGGCAGCGGCAACGGCCATTCGTTTGGCGGTGAGTATTTGGAGCTGGTGCCCAACGAGCGCATACGCTACACAGACAAATTTGAAGATCCCAACTTGCCCGGCGTGTTGGAAGTCACCGTGTCACTCACGCCCGTGCTCTGCGGCACGGAGTTGAACGTGACCCAAGCAGGCATTCCAGAGATGATTCCTTTGGAGATGTGTTACCTCGGGTGGCAAGAGTCGTTAGAACAATTGGCCAAACTGGTGGAGCCTCACATCGAAGGCTAAGACCGCGCATACAGCAAGCGATCCAAATCCGTCAGTTCAGCCCGCGCCTCTTTGGCCAGTTGCGCTTGCTCTTTGAGCCAACGTTTCAGTTCGGCTTCGTTTTGAATGCGACGCAGATCGCGCTCTAGCGTGTTGACCTCGTGCTCTTTGTCGCGCAGCTGAATGGCCAACGCGCGCGCCAAGCTCTCGGCGCTGATGTGGTCGAGTTCATTCACGCCAAGGTAGTGACGAATTTCAAACTGCGCTTGGGCTTCGTCTTCTTCCAAGGCTTCGACTTGCTCTTTGAGCAGCAGGCACATGGCGTTGAGTTTGTCGTCGGCGATGCGGCTCAAGGCCGCGCTGTCGATCTGCGCAATTTGCAATTGCAGCTTGAGCAACTCCGACAAGTTCTTGCGGTCATACGCTGCATTGACTTCGCTCATCAAAGCCGTCTTGCGCAAGCGCTCGGCCTCGTCGGGTTCGCGATCGGGGTGTAAGGCGCTGGCGAGTTGTCGATACACCGTGCGCAGCGCGGTGTTGGCATCCATTTTTTGCTGCGCGTCTTTAAGCTGACGCGCCGCTGGTTTTTTCTTGGCCTTCTTCGCTTGGCGTTTGTCTTCTAGGCGTTGCTGTTGTTCGCGGTATTGGCGCAGGCCCGCTTCAAACACTGCTTCGGCTGTGTGCAAATCGTCGGCGCCATGCAGAGGCTTGCCAAACAAGTCTTCAAACACGGCCTTGGCGTGTTCGGCACCGGCACGGGCTTCTTCGGCCAAGGCTTGTGCGTCTTCTTCGCTGTGGTGTTGGTTGAACACGGCTTGTACTTGCGGGTCTTGCTTGTGGTCTAGCGCTTCGCACAAGGCCAAGATGATTTGCGTGGCACTGCGTCGGTGTGTGGCAGTCAACTCAGCTGTGTGCAGGCGATCATCCAAAAACAGCAACAGGCTTTTACGCGCTGCGTCTTCTTGGCTCTTCAATGCGTTCATCGCGCTCAAGTGGCTGCTGCGGTGCTGCGTGGACAACGCCTCTAACGTGGCAATGGATTCCGACAGCGCCGACACGCGCGCGAGCAAGGTGTTGAACCGTTTTTGCGCAGGCGTGAGTTCGGCGGCAGGCTGAATGGCAACGGTCGCCACTGCTTGGCGCACGGCGACCGTCCAAGGAGAGTTAGGCGTGCTCAAGAATCAGCGCGCGTTTTGCAACGCAGCAATACGCTCTTCCAGCGGTGGGTGCGAGGCAAACAACTTGCCCAAGCCACCGGTGATGCCCATCGCCGCCACACTGGTGGGCAACTCGCCCGCTTGCATGCTGTTCAAGCGCGCCAAGGCGTTGATCATGGGTTGTTTGTTGCCCAAGAGCTGCGCTGAGCCTTCGTCTGCACGGAATTCGCGATAACGGCTGAACCACGCCACGATCATGCTGGCCACAAAACCGAGCACGATGTCGAGCACAAAGCTGGTGATGTAGTAGCCCATGCCGGGGCCACTGGATTCTTCATCGTTCTTGCGCAACATGCCGTCCACAAAGTAGCCGATGACGCGGCTCAAGAACACCACAAAGGTGTTGAGCACGCCTTGAATGAGCGTGAGCGTGACCATGTCGCCGTTCGCCACGTGCGCAATTTCGTGGCCCAACACGGCTTCAATTTCTTCTTTGGTCATGCCTTGCAGCAAACCGGTGGACACAGCCACCAAGGCCGAGTTCTTGAAAGCACCCGTGGCAAACGCGTTGGGTTCTCCTTCGTAGATGGCGACTTCGGGCATGGTGATGCCTGCACGCTCAGACAAGCGCTGCACCACGCTGACCAACCAAGCTTCGTCTTGGTTGCTGGGTTGGTTGATGACGTGCGCGCCCGTGCTCCACTTAGCCATGGGCTTGCTCATCAAGAGCGAAATGATGGCACCGCCAAAGCCCATGATGAGCGAGAAGCCCAGCAAGGCAGACATATTCAAGCCATTGGCCGTGAGGTAGCGATTGACGCCGAGCAAACTGGCGACGACCCCCAGCACCACCATGACGGCGAGGTTGGTGAGGACGAACAGAAGAATGCGTTTCATGGTTTCCTTTTCAGCGGGTCGTACAAAGGTCCGCTGTTGTGAATGGTAGGGGCGAATGCTGGCAATTCAATGTGCGCGCGTCAAAAAGCCACACAAAACTTAGGTGACTACGCGCTTGGGACGAAACACAGTGGTGTCTTCGTAAAACGCACGCTCCGCATTTGCGACGCACCAGCCGGGGATGCCCAGCACAGGCAGCGGTTCGTAGGGTTTGGTGGCAAGCTTGGCAGGTTGCAGGTCTTGCACCAGCCACGCATCCAATGCCGCTTCGTCGTGCGGGTTCACCTCGTTGGCAATGCGGTACACATGGCCCGTGATGGACTTGTAGGGCGTGACGAGTTTTTCCACCAAAGCATGACCAAACAACACCAAGTGCACTTGCTGCCATTGCTCGCGCAAGTCGACAAAGAGTTTGAGCCAGTCGCGCGCTTGCAAGGCCACCCACAACGCATCGGGTGCATGCATGAGGATGACGTTTTCATCGAACAGCGTGAGCGCATCGCGCACAGGGCCACGCGTGGCACGCACGCCTTGGGTGTCGATCTCTGCGGCTTGCAGTTGGTTCAGTCGGCGCTTGGCCAGCGGGAAGCGATGCCAGCACAAGCCGTTGAAGAAATCGTGCAGGCCGTCGCGGGTGGGGACTTGGGCGGTTTTGAAGATGAAGTCTTCGTAGGCTTGGCCGTCGGGCAAGTTTGCTTGGGGGACAAACTTCACCTCCTTGGCTGCGTGATCGATTGCGTTCAGAGCTTCAGCAACGCTTTGTTGCTGAAGCGCTCGCTGCGCCGTTGGCTCACCGAGTTCACGCCACGGCGCGAACCACGGCTGCGACCAATCAATGTCTGCCAGCACACGGCCACCAAATACGGCTGGCTTGGTGGTGTCAGCCGCTGCATGACTGCAACGGCCCGTGTTGGGTGTGTGCGTTGCGGCTGCGGTGCTTGCGGTTTTCTTTAAACCACGCGCCAAGGCAAGGTCTCGCCAGAGCGCAGAGGTTTCAAGTCGGCTTCGCCGAACGCAAAGCTCTCGGGTGGTGTCCAGCTTTCTTTGCGCAGCGTGAGCGTACCCGTGTTGCGTGGCAAGCCGTAGAAGTCTGCGCCGTGGAAGCTGGCGAAGCCTTCGAGTTTGTCGAGCGCGCCTGCGTTGTCAAACGCTTCGGCATACATGGGCATGGCGGCGTGTGCGGTGTAGCAACCGGCACAACCCGTGGCGTGCTCTTTGAGCTGTGCGGGGTGCGGTGCGCTGTCGGTGCCCAAGAAGAATTTGGGCGAGCCGCTGGTGGCGGCCTTCACCAAAGCTTGGCGATGGGTCTCGCGCTTCAAGACAGGCAAGCAGTAGTAATGCGGGCGAATGCCACCGGTGAAGATGGCGTTGCGGTTGTACAGCAAGTGATGCGCGGTGATGGTGGCACCCGTGTACTTGTCACTAGATGCTACGTATTGCGCGGCTTCGGCGGTGGTGATGTGCTCGAACACAATTTTGAGCTCAGGGAAATCTTTGCGCAGCGGAATGAGCTGGGTGTCGATGAACACGGCTTCACGGTCAAACAAGTCGATGTCGCTGCTGGTGACTTCGCCGTGGACCAACAACAACATGCCCGCCTTTTGCATGGCTTCGAGTGTTTTGTAGGTCTTTCGCATATCGGTCACACCGGCATCGCTGTTGGTGGTGGCGCCTGCGGGGTAGAGCTTGGCGGCGACCACACCTGCGTCTTTGGCACGGGCGATTTCGTCAGCGGGCAAGTTGTCGGTGAGGTAGAGCGTCATCAAAGGCTCGAAGCTCACGCCTTGCGGCACGGCTGCCAAGATGCGTTGTTTGTACTCAAGTGCTTGCGCCGCAGTGGTGACGGGCGGCTTGAGGTTCGGCATGATGATGGCGCGGCCAAATTCGGCGGCGGTGTGGGGCACCACGGTGTTGAGTGCAGCGCCGTCGCGCACGTGCAGGTGCCAATCGTCGGGTCTTGTGATGGTGAGTTCTTGCGTCATGCCCTGATTGTCGCTTTTTTGTTTCTGGGCTCGCTGTGGGCAGAGGGCATGGGCAGGTTCCTCATGCTGGGGTACCAGAAATCGTCACCTGCCCATGCCCTCTACCCACAGACTGCGGCTTACAAAAGTTGGATTAGGGTTTTGGCTAACGACCGTTGCGCGGCTTGGGTGCGGCGGCTGACGATTTCTGGTACTCCAGCATGAGGAAGCCGCCGTGCCCAAGCTGCGCAACCTTTTCCGGCGCGAAACCTTCACGAGCAAAAGCTAATTAGGTTCTGACCCCAATTAGCTTAGTGCGCCAAGATCTTGTTCAAGAACTCTTTGGTCCGTGGTTGACGATTTTCTGGATGGTTGAAGAACTCGTCCTTCGAGCAATCTTCCAACACCTTGCCGCCCACATCCATGAAGATCACGCGGCTGCCTACTTTGCGGGCAAAGCCCATTTCGTGGGTCACGCACATCATGGTCATGCCCTCGTTGGCCAAGTCCACCATCACGTCCAACACCTCGCCCACCATCTCGGGGTCAAGGGCAGACGTGGGTTCGTCAAACAACATCACGATGGGGTCCATGCTCAAAGCACGGGCGATGGCCACGCGCTGCTGTTGACCGCCTGAGAGCTGACCTGGGAACTTGTCTTTGTGCGCCATCAGGCCCACGCGCTCTAAGTACTTCAAGCCGTGCGCGCGGGCTTCTTCTTCGCTGCGGCCCAAGACTTTTTGCTGGGCAATCGTCAAGTTCTCGGTCACTGACAAATGGGGGAACAGTTCGAAGTGTTGGAACACCATGCCCACGCGGCTGCGCAGTTTGGGCAGGTTGGTGTCTTTGCCGTGCACGGCGATGCCGTCGACAAAAATCTCGCCTTGTTGGAAAGGCTCCAAGGCGTTGATGGTTTTGATGAGAGTGGATTTACCCGAGCCTGATGGGCCACAGACCACAACCACCTCACCTTTTTGGATGTTGGTGGAACAGTTGTTCAGCACCTGAACGGGGCCGTACCACTTGGAAACATTTTTTAATTCAATCACAGCAGACTCCAGTGAACGTCAACGCGCTCAGCGAATGATGGCAATGCGCGCTTGCAAGCGACGCACGAGGGCCGAGAGGCCAAAACAAATCACGAAATACACCAAGGCGGCCAAGATGTACATCTCTTCCACGCGGCCATAAATCTTGCCGCCCGTGACAAAGCCTTTGAGCATGTCGTACGCGCCAATGGCGTACACCAGCGAGGTGTCTTGGAACAAGATGATGGTTTGCGTGAGCAACACGGGAATCATGTTGCGAAAGGCTTGGGGCAACACAATCAGGCGCATGTTCTGGGCGTAGCTCATGCCCAACGCTTGCCCCGCCATGGTTTGACCACGTGGGATGGACTGAATACCAGCCCGCATGATTTCACTGAAATACGCCGCCTCAAACGCCACAAAAGTGATGGTGGCCGACAGCTCAGCGCCGATGGATCGGCCAATCAAAAAAGGAATCAGCAAGAAGAACCACAGAATCACCATCACCAAGGGGATGGAGCGCATGCCGTTCACATACACCACAGCAGGCAGTTCGAGCACTTTGTTACCCGACAAGCGCATGAGCGCCAAGAGGGTGCCAAACACAATGCCGCCAAGGGTGGCCACGACGGTCAGCTCGACGCTGAACAACATGCCCTTCAAGACAAACTTGCTGAAGATGTCCCAGTCGACAAAAGAAAAATCGAGTGCGCTCATGTTCAGTGCCCTCCGCCCACATTGCCCGCGACCACGAGGCCGGGGATTTGCATACGGCGCTCCACGAGGGCCATCACACGGTTCACCGCAAACGCAGACAAGGTATACATCGCCGTCACCACCAAATACACCTCAATGCCGCGCGAGGTTTCTTCTTGCACTTGCATGGCGTACATGGTGAGCTCGGCAATTGACACGGCAAACGCCACCGATGAGTTTTTGAGCAAGTTCATCGACTCGCTGGTGAGCGGCGGCCAAATGGTGCGAAACGCAATGGGCAACAGCACATAGCGGTAGGTTTGCCAAGTGGTAAAGCCCA
>Ga0228702_1000810_pt1 | contig 22345 bp, 19 predicted proteins | sample McNCre217_Aug_MG_2_FD_178018 | JGI IMG/M metagenome (GOLD analysis project Ga0228702, IMG submission 178018) | Freshwater microbial communities from McNutts Creek, Athens, Georgia, United States - 20-17_Aug_MG | ecosystem: Environmental > Aquatic > Freshwater > Creek | place: USA: Georgia...
GTTCGGTTCTGGCGACCGCGGGCACCATGCTCGACGAAGACCTGATCGACGAACTCGAAGCCGCTGGCGTCGACGAAGTCAAGGTCCGCACCGCACTGACTTGCGCCACACGCTTTGGCCTGTGCGCCAAGTGCTATGGTCGCGATTTGGGTCGTGGTGGTTTGGTCAACAACGGTGAAGCCGTTGGTGTGATCGCTGCCCAGTCCATCGGTGAACCCGGTACCCAGCTGACCATGCGTACCTTCCACATCGGTGGTGCGGCGTCGCGTGCGGCTGTGGCCTCCAGTGTGGAAGCCAAGTCCAACGGCATCATCGGCTTCAATGCCACGATGCGTTATGTGACCAACAGCAAAGGCGAGTTGGTGGTGATTGCCCGTTCCGGCGAAATCGTCATCCACGACGAGCATGGCCGTGAGCGTGAGCGTCACAAAGTGCCTTACGGCGCGATCCTGTCCATCAAGGCCGACCAGACCATCAAGGCGGGCACGATCTTGGCGAACTGGGATCCATTGACCCGCCCGATCATCACGGAATTCGCCGGTCAGGTGAAGTTCGAGAACGTCGAAGAAGGTCTGACTGTGGCCAAGCAGGTCGACGAAGTGACCGGTCTGTCCACCCTGGTGGTGATCGATCCCAAGCGTCGTGGCGCTGCCAAGGTGGTCCGTCCTCAGGTCAAATTGATCGACGGCGCTGGCAAGGAAGTCAAAATCCCCGGCACCGACCACTCGGTGACGATCGGCTTCCAGATCGGCTCGCTGATCCAGGTGCGCGACGGCATGGATGTGGGCCCAGGCGAAGTGCTGGCCCGTATCCCTGTCGAAGGTCAGAAGACCCGAGACATCACCGGCGGTTTGCCCCGTGTGGCCGAATTGTTCGAAGCCCGCTCGCCCAAAGACAAAGGCATGCTGGCCGAGATCACCGGTACCGTGTCGTTTGGTAAAGAAACCAAAGGCAAGGTCCGCTTGCAGATCACCGACCCTGAAGGCAAGGTCTGGGATGAACTGATCCCCAAAGAGAAGAACATCCTGGTGCACGAAGGCCAAGTGGTCAACAAGGGCGAGAGCATTGTGGACGGCCCGGCCGATCCACAAGATATCTTGCGCTTGTTGGGCATCGAAGAGCTGGCCCGCTACATCGTCGACGAAGTGCAGGACGTTTACCGCTTGCAAGGCGTGAAGATCAACGACAAGCACATCGAAGTCATTGTTCGCCAGATGCTGCGCCGTGTGGTGGTCGAAAACTCGGGTGACTCCAACTACATTGCCGGCGAGCAAGTGGAGCGTTCCGAAATGCTCAACACCAACGATGCCCTGCAACGTGACGGCAAGATCCCTGCAACCTTCAGCAACTTGCTGCTGGGTATCACCAAGGCTTCTCTGTCGACCGATTCGTTCATCTCGGCCGCTTCCTTCCAGGAAACGACCCGTGTGTTGACCGAAGCGGCCATCATGGGCAAGCGCGACGAGCTGCGTGGTCTGAAGGAAAACGTGATCGTGGGTCGCTTGATTCCTGCCGGTACCGGCTTGGCTTACCACCAGGCACGCAAGGTGAAAGACGCAATGGACGACGCCGAGCGCCGCGCCATTGCCGATGCCGAAGCCGCTGAGCTGGCCGGTGAGTCTTCTGAAGACGCACCAGCAGACGCGGGCGAAGCCGCCTAAAAGCGCCAGGTCACCGGTTTGACGGTGATCACGACCAGCCCCTGTACCGCTTGCGGACAGGGGCTGTTTTGTTCAAGACATTCCCAAGAGGTGAAACCATGGTGGCTTTGATCTTTGGCTTGCTGGTCGCAGTGGTCCTGTTCTGGGCCGTGGGTGCGCACAACCGCTTGGTGCGTTTGCGCAGCGAAGTCATTCGCCAATGGAGCAGCGTGGATGCCGTGTGGCTGCGCTTGCTGGTCCGTTTGCAAGGCGGCATCGCCGCGCGTCAATCGCTGGCCACCGAAGAGGACATCCAGGCACTGCAGACCTTGCAGACGGTTTGTGACGACTTGCTGGACGCTTTGACCCAGGTGCGCCTGCAGCCCCTGGAGGGTGAAAGCCAGAAAATGGTGGTGCTCCAGCACCAGCAACTCGTGGCCGAAGTGCGTCGCGTGTTGTTGACCGCATCGGATGCCGTCAAACCCGATCTGGACATTGCTTTGAGCCGCATGCGCCAGACTTTGCCTGCGTCGGTCATCCCTTACCACGTGGCGGTGGCGGCCTACAACGAAGCGCTGGAGATGCGCCCTGCTGCGTGGTTGGCCAAACGCCTGAAGTTCCAACCCGCCTTGCGCATGGACTTGAGCGTGGCTTCCAACTGAACGATTGATGACGCCAACAACACAACCCCAGACAATGCAGCCAGGCCAATCCGCACCCTTGTGGCGCTTGCTGCAAGCCACTGCCGCTGCTGTGCAAGCCACGCGCCAGGGGCAATCGCTGACCGCGCAACTCGAGCGTGTGCCGCAAGCGCTGCGTCCTGGTGTGCAGGCGCTGAGCTTTCAGGTCTTGCGCCAACTGGGTCGCGCCACTGCATTGCGTGAACAATTGGCCGCCAAGGCTCCGCCTTCGGCGGCCGATGCTTTGCTTTGCACGGCCTTGGCCTTGTGCTGGAACGACGCCGATGCGCCTTACCCCATCCACACCTTGGTCAATCAGGCCGTCGAAGCGGCGCGCCAGCAGCGCCAGACCCAGGCGCAAAGTGGCTTCATCAACGCCTGCTTGCGCCGCTTCATACGCGAGCGCGATGCCTTGGTGGCGAGCACCGATCAGAACGCGGTGGCGCAATGGAACCATCCGCGCTGGTGGATCGAGCGCCTGCGGGCCGACCACCCCGACCACTGGCAAGACCTGCTGCATCTGGCGCAGCAGCCACCGCCCATGACGCTGCGGGTGAACCGGCAGCACCACACCGTGGCCGCATACTTGGCGCAATTGCAGGCCTTGGGGCTGGCCGCCAAGCCGGTCGGTCAAGATGGCTTGCAGCTCAGCCAGGCCGTGCCGGTGCACCAGTTGCCTGGTTTTGCCCAGGGTCATGTGTCGGTGCAAGATGCCGCAGCACAGGTGTCGGCCCGTTTGCTCATGCAAGGCATGGACACACAAAAGCCCTGGCGCATTCTGGATGCCTGCGCCGCACCCGGTGGCAAAACCGGCCACTTGCTGGAACTGTGCCCGCAGGCCCAGGTGCTGGCGCTGGACGTCGATGCCCAGCGCTGCGAGCGCATCCATCAGAATCTGGATCGCCTGGGCCTGAAGGCGCAGGTCAAAGCCGCCGATGCAGGCCAGCCAGAGACCTGGTGGGACGGACACGCCTTTGACGCCATCTTGCTCGATGCGCCTTGCACCGCTTCGGGCATTGTGCGGCGCCATCCGGATGTGCGTTGGCTGCGCCGCCCGACCGACAGCGCGCAGCTGGCCAAGATTCAGGCGCGATTGCTCCAAACCCTGTGGCCCTTGTTGGCGGAGGGGGGCAAACTTTTGTATTGCACCTGTTCTGTCTTCAAGGCCGAGGGGGATGAAACGGTCGAGGCGTTTCTTCGACGCAACACCGATGCCGCTTTACACCCCTCTCCGGGTCATTTGATCCCGGGTCAAGCACCCAAAGGGCTTCCCGTCGAGGACAATCACTTGGGTGAACATGACGGGTTTTATTACGCACTGCTGGAAAAGCGCCGGGTTTGATCTCGGTCGCGTATGCCGCTGGCTTCTGGCGGCATGGCTGATGGCGTGTGCGCCGGTCTGGGCCCAAACGTCGACCGCTGAGTTGACCGAGCTCAAAGTGGAGCGCCAGGACGGCAGTTTGTTGCTCCATGTACAGTTGAAGCTGGAATTGGGGCCCGCTGTGGAGGACGCCTTGATCAAAGGCTTGGCGGTTCACTTCGTGTCCGAAGTAGAGGTGATGCGCGACCGGTGGTATTGGTACGACCGCAAAGTCGGCATGGCAACACGGTATTACCGATTGGCCTATCAGCCCTTGACTCGACGTTGGCGCCTGAACGTGTCTAACGAGCCTATTTCTCATTCGGGCGTCAGCAGCAGCCTGTCTCAGAGCTTTGATAGTCTGCAAGACGCCGTGAGCGTGATCCGCAGGCAAACTGGCTGGAAAGTAGCCGAAATCGGGGACATCGACCCCGAGGCCCGTCAGTATGTGACGTACCGCTTCAAACTCGATGTGTCTCAATTACCCAGACCTTTTCAGATCGCCGCCGGAAACCAAGCCGATTGGCGTTTAGAGATCGCGCGCAGTTTGCGTGTGACAGCCGACATGGTGCGCTGAGATGGCCCTGTTCTCAGGCCCTCGCTTCAAGTCGACGGTTCTGGACTCACGCACCAGTCGCTGGTTGTGGGGCCTGGGCGCAATGACCATGGTGGTGATCGGTTTAGGGCTTTTGGTCTTGTTGACCCAGGCCACCGGAAACCGTGAGCGTTACAACCAGAATTACGAATGGCTGGTTGTGATCAATGGCGTTGTGGCCAGTGGTCTGTTCATTACCATTTTGTGGGGGGCTGTCCGCCTGATTTTGCGTTTACGTCGAGGGCAGTTTGGCTCTCGTCTGTTGTTGAAATTGGCGGCCATTTTTGCTTTGGTCGGCGTCATTCCCGGTGTGCTGATTTACGTGGTGTCCTACCAGTTCGTATCGCGTTCGATCGAGAGTTGGTTTGACGTCAAGGTCGAGGCGGCTTTGATGGCCGGTCTGAACTTGGGGCGCGCCACATTGGACACATTGAGCGGTGACATGGTCAAACAATCCCGCAGCGCTGCCTCGCAGCTGTCGGAGGTGAGCGATGCCAGCGTCGGGCTTGCGCTAGAGAAGGTCCGAGAACAGCTGGGCGTCAGTGATGCCGTGTTGTGGTCCACCAGTGGGCGCATGCTGGCCAGCGCTGGTCAGTCCAGATTTCAGATTCGCCCGGAGCGTCCCGCGCCTTTGCAATTCAAGGAGGCCCGTCAAAAGGGCAGTGCGGAGTGGGTGGAAGGATTGGATGAAGCCATTCCCGGAGGAGACAAAGGCCGCATCAAAGTGCTTGTGATGGTGCCCGCATCGGGGATGGCTTTTGACGAAGACCAGCGTTTGTTGCAGCTGACGCAGGAGTTGCCGCCGACCCTGGTGAACAATGCACTGGAAATTCAAGCGGCCAACCGGGAGTACCAGGAAAGGGCCCTGGCGCGTGATGGTCTGCGGCGCATGTACATCGGTACCTTGACGCTCACTCTTTTCATGGCGGTTTTGGGCGCCATCTTGCTGGCGTTCTTTTTGGGGAACCAATTGGCGCGTCCCTTGTTGTTGCTGGCGCACGGCATGCGCCAGGTGGCCGCCGGCGATTTGACCCCCAAGCTGGCATTGCAAGGCAAAGACGAGTTGGGCGGCTTGACGCGTTCTTTTGCCGACATGACGCAGCAGCTGTCCGACGCCCGCTCTGCCGTCGAGCGCAGTTTGGCGCAACTCGATGCAGCGCGTGGCAATCTTCAGACCATTCTGGACAACCTCACGGCTGGTGTCATGGTGCTGGATGCTCAAGGTGTGATCCAGTCAGCCAACCCTGGTGCGACGCGGATTCTGCGAGTGCCCGTTGCCGCACACGAAGGCTTGCCTTTGTTATCGTTGCCTACGCTGCAAGAGTTTGCGCGTGGCGTGGCCGAGCAATTTGCATTGCTGCGTTCCGACAAAGACACGCACGAGTTGGACCATTGGCAAAAATCCTTTGAGATCCACACCACTGGTCAGGGCTTGAGTGAGACGGCCGTGACTTTGCTGGCTCGTGGTGCGGTTTTGCCCGATGGCATGCGCTTGCTGGTGTTCGATGACATTTCTGAAATTGTGTCGGCCGAGCGTGCTCAGGCCTGGGGTGAAGTGGCTCGGCGTCTGGCCCACGAAATCAAGAACCCGCTGACGCCCATTCAACTGTCGGCCGAGCGCCTGGAGCGCAAACTGATCGGCAAACTGGATGCGCAAGATGATGCGGTTCTGACCAAGTCGGTCAAAACTATCGTGGATCAAGTGGATGCCATGAAGCGATTGGTCAATGAGTTCCGTGACTATGCGCGCTTGCCTACGGCGGAGCTCAGGCCTGTGCAACTCAATGGCCTGATTTCGGATTTGATGGTGCTCTATGGCAATGAACCCCACGATCAAGTGCATCGCGCACCCGTGGTCGCTGAGCTGGACCCCACATGCCCGCCCATTGCTGGTGATGAGCAGCAACTGCGCCAAGTGATCCACAACCTGCTTCAGAACGCGCAGGACGCTTGTGAGGCTCGGACTGGCGTGCATTCAAATGCCCGCGTTCGCGTGCGTACCGAGTGGAATGCGGCCCGCTCGCGCGTGCGTTTGACAGTGACCGACTCCGGGCCTGGGTTTGAGCCCAACATCCTCAAGCGCGCTTTTGAACCTTATGTCACGACGAAGTCCAAAGGCACCGGCTTGGGTCTGGCCGTGGTCAAGAAAATTGTGGATGAACACAAAGCCAAAATCGAATTGAGCAACATCGTGCAAGACGGTGAAATCAAAGGTGCCCAAGTCTCGTTATCATTCGCACTGGACGCAACACAAGCAGGGCTGAATCTGCCCGCTGCATGAACTGAGACAAGACAGGCAATATGGCAAATATTTTGGTGGTGGATGACGAGCTCGGGATACGCGATCTGCTCTCCGAAATTCTCTTTGACGAGGGGCACCAGGTGGAGCTTGCTGAAAATGCAGCGCAAGCCCGAGCTGCTCGACAGCGCATGCGCCCTGACTTGGTGTTGCTTGACATTTGGATGCCCGATACCGACGGTGTGAGTCTCCTCAAGGAGTGGGCCTCTACGGGGTTGCTGAGCATGCCTGTGATCATGATGAGTGGCCACGCCACCATCGACACCGCCGTGGATGCCGTCAAGATTGGTGCTCAGGCATTTCTTGAAAAACCCATTACCTTGCAAAAATTGCTCAAGGCAGTCGAGCAGGGCCTGGCCCGCGAACAACTCAAGCAAGCGGTTAACCATGCCGCCGTGCTGCAGCAACCGACCAGTGTGCTGTCGGTGTCGTCGATGACCGTGGCTGAAATCAGTGCCCCCGAAGTGGAACAGCGTTTCGATCTGGACCGTCCCTTGCGTGAAGCGCGCGATGCATTTGAAAAAGCGTACTTTGAATTTCACCTCGCGCAAGAAAGTGGCTCCATGACCAAGGTGGCCGAAAAAACAGGCCTCGAGCGAACCCATCTGTACCGAAAGCTCAAGCAATTGGGCGTGGATTTGTCACGCAGCAAACGGATGGGATGAGCAATGTTTTCCAGGCTTCTGGAAAACGTATATTCCTCTGCTATAATTTTCGCTTACCGGCCCGGTAGCTCAGTTGGTAGAGCAGCGGATTGAAAATCCGCGTGTCGATGGTTCGATTCCGTCCCAGGCCACCAAGATTCTTCTTGTAAATCAAGCACTTAGCTCTAAAAGCTAGGTGCTTTTTTTATGGTTTTCCAATTACACGGTTATTACACGTTTTAACCAAGGTTGACTCAAGCCCGCTCCCAGCCTTAAAATACGGGTATGCGGGAAAAATCAGAAGAGACCGTGGTCGTTCGGCCAAATGAAATTCGCCTAGTGCGAAGGCCCGACTCTGACCGCTGGCAAGCCCACTACAAAGTGGAAGCAATTGGCCGTTGGCTTCGAAAAGCCACTGGTACAGCTGACGTGGACCGTGCGCGGCTGATTGCAGAAGAGCAGTGGATGGAAGCCCGCATCTTGGCTCGTTCTGGACATCCTGTGGTCTCAAAGAAGTTCAAAGCTGTGGCTGAGACAGTGCAGCGGGATCTGGAAGCCAAGATTGCTGCTGATGCCACCAAGCGTGGCAGCAATAACGACTATGTGGCCACCATCAAGAACTACCTGATCCCGTACTTTGGCAATTACAACGTGGACAGGGTCAATACAGAGGTCTTTAATGACTTTTGTGAGTGGCGCAGGCAGAAGGTAGGCAAGGAACTGAGCCAGAGCGCACAGAGCAATCACAACGCTGCGCTCAACCTGGTGTTTGACCACGCCATTGAAAAAGGCTTCATGACCACCCTGCAACGTCCGGCGTTGAAGAACACTGGGGTGGCAGGAGGTAGGCGTCCAGACTTCTCTGCAAAGGACGTAGAGGCCATTTGCGGTCATTTGCCTGGTTGGGTCAACGATGCACGTTTGGAACGCAGCCGAATGATTCGGGAGCTGCTCTCTGTGTACATCCCGTTTGTGGCCGCGACAGGTATGCGTCCAGGCACTGAGATGGAGTTTCTGGAGTGGCGACATCTGGAAGTGCACAAGGTCGGCGATGAACCCGTTCTGTACGCACATATCCAGCGCGGCAAGACCGTCAAAAAGAACAAGCCCATGGGCGCTGTGCTGCACCGAAGCTGCTGGCTGCTCTTGGAGAAGATTCGCCAGTTCACGCCCGAATTCGCAGGTAAGACGCTGCACGAAGTCTTGGATGAAAAGCCTGCATTGAAGATTTTTCGGATGCGGGATGGCACTCAGCCTAACCAGCTTAGCAAGCAGTTCAAACAGTTGCTTGTTGAGATGAAACTGTTGGACTGCCCGATCACTGGTGAAGAACGCACTTTGTACAGCCTGCGGCACTATGCAATCACGCAGATGGTGGCCAAAGGGCTGACTGCTGAGCAGATGCAAAGTCAGGTGCGAACCAGTGCTGTGATGATCTCCAAGTTCTACAACCACATGCAGCCCTTGATGAATGCGGCGCAGTTCGCAGGACAAGGTGCAGGGCAGTCGGGTGATGAGATCAGTCAGATCATCAACAACACACCCAACGACAACATGCTGCACTTTGCAGAGATCAGCACAGGTTTGACTTTGAGCTTGGTCTTGCAGAACAAACCTGCAGTTGACGAACTGCGAGAGGCTTTAGTGCAAGCCTCTGATGGCGCAGCCCCCAACTGAACGCGAGGAACTGGCAATGACTAGACCTGATCTCACGGCCGAAAAACCAATACGCGAACAGTTGCAGGAGCTGTTTCTGCAGATGGCGCAGCGTTCGTTTGCTGCAAGCATGGACAGCCTCAACCGCGTGAACTTCTACGATGGGGTGATTGCTCGTGTAGAGGCTGGAGGTGACATCTCCGAAGATGTGCCTGAAGCTCAGGGGCTACCGCAAGCTGAAGTGGTGGCTGTAGCCCGAAAGCTGCGCCAGCAAGCTGCTAGCGCAGCTATCAGCGCATGGGAGTTGTCTGCAGCGCTGGCTGGAAGCTTTCGCACGACCGTACGATCTGTTGAAGTTGAGGATGAACTGATTCCGCAGTACGACGTGGAGCACTTCGCTGAGATAGCAGAAGGTCAGGTTCGGATTGGCATCAAGACCTGGCGCAGAAACATTACTGTGGAAGTGGTTGGCTCGGATGCTGGAGTCAACGCATTGAACGCTCAAATGGCGTTGGCAGCGTTGGTTGCTTAAAAGTAATTTTTGCTTGTGGCAAATGCTGTATCTGATTCCGGAAGCGTTGCGCCCGTAAGAGGCTGTGAGCAATTAGTTGCTGACGCCGCTCAAACTATATTGATGGTCTTGGCTTTTCAGAAGTGGCATCGACAGCAATCTCAAGCGATTCCATAAGTGGCTTGCCCCCAAGCTCGATCAGCATGCAGGCCATGAATGTAATCGTCTCGGAAAGCCAGTTTGTGACAGGCTAGGGGCCGCTGTTGACTTCAACTGCTTTGACAAAGCGGCAATTGAGAGCTTCTTCGGAACCCTAAAGGCCGAATATTTTCATCTTGAAAGACCCAGCGGCATTGAGGAACTTGAAGCGGGCGTGCATGATTACATCCATTATTACAACTATGAGCGCATCAAGCTCAGACTGAAAGGACTCAGTCCGGTGGAGTACCGGCTGAGAAGCACCGCTTAGATGGAGGAACGGCAATCATCCAACTTCTGGGGGCAGTTCAAACCCGGGGCGATTCACATTTGTTTCCTGGCTCAATTGCTTTAGGTTTGGCCACCGAACCGCATAGTATGTGCCTGCTCGACATACAGAAAATTGTATTTGATGCCCCGCATGTGTCTTTGACGAAAACATGCAAATGCAGAGCAAAGATACCAGCCATGGTGCTGTTACCTCGTGACTTCTCTTACGCAGTGAACATTGTTACGCCTGTGGAGCGTCTTTGCATGTTTGCAAGCTCGTTATCGCTGGCATGACAGTTGCTTATTGAAAGTCGCACTTACATTTGAGGTGTGACTTTTAATTATTGGAGGAGACACATGTTTAAGAAGCTAGCCCTTGTCTGTACAGTTCTGGGTGCGGTAATGTTTGCGCAATCTGCAGTCGCTCAAGAGTTCCCTAAAAAACAGCCAATCAAGATTGTGGTTGCGGCAAATGCAGGAGGGTTGACGGACGTTTTGGCTCGCATTACTGCCGAGTATTTGCAGCGCCGTATCGGTCAGTCTGTAGTCGTTGAAAATAAGCCTGGAGCAGCTTCAGCAATCGGTGCTGATTACACGGCCAAATCTCCAGCAGATGGCTACACCATCTATTTGGCAGGTGCAGAATTAGCTGTCATCCCAGCTTTGCGCAGCAATTTGCCTTACAAATTCGAAGACTTTACCTATTTGACGCGTTTCTGGACAACCATCCCAATGATGGTGGTAGGCCCTAAGGTGCCAGTGTCTACTCCGCAAGAACTCATTGCATACATGAAAGCCAACCCTGGCAAGGTACGTTATGGGACGCCAGGTGTAGGTTCTCTAAATCACGTCGGTACAGCACTGTTTGAATCCTCCACAGGTGTAAAAGGCGCCCATATTCCTTATACAGGAATCGCGCCCATCTACACTGATCTGCTCGCAGGCAATGTTGATTTTGCAATGGGCGCGGTTCTTCCCTTCCCAGACACGCTTAAGGTTCTTGGTCCATCAGGCACAAAACGCAGTACCGCATTCCCAAATCTGCCGACTCTGGAAGAAGTCGGCTACAAGAATGCAAGTCACGATGCATGGTTTGGCTTCGTTGCCCCTCCCAATGTGCCCAAGCCCATAGCTGATCGTCTCATTGCGGATTTGAACGCAGTTTTCAAAGATCCGGAGGCTCTCGCAAAATATCAAGCTGCTACGAAGGGTGCGCCTGATGCCAATCCTTTGGTCGGTGATGACTTCAAAAAACGAGCTCTCGAAGAAAACAAAAACTGGAAAGCAGTAGCTGAGAGGGAAAAAATCGTCGTGCAGCAATAAGCGGCATAAGATTTTTGAGCAACGTCCTTGCTGCATATTAACTGTAGCAAGGACGTAGTCAGCTTTAACAAGCTAAGTGTATTGAATTTGATATGAACAATCCTTTCAGCATTGCCTTAAAAATGGCCACAAGCACATGAACCTTTCAAAAAATATGAATGAAGTGTTGACGGGACTATTTTTGGTTTTTGTAGCGCTTTTTGCCTTTTATTTGTCATGGCCATTGAGCAGCGGCACAGAGGTCGGCCTGGGACCCGGGTTTGTGCCAAGAATGTTTGCATTCATTCAACTTGTATTAGGAATTGTATTGGTGGCAAGCGGTCTTTCTACAGCTGGAGAACGGCTGGAAGCTTGGCAAGCACGTCCATTACTTTTGATATTAGGATCAATTACTTTTTTTGCGGTATCGATTGAGCGAATGGGGTTACTTATATCCGTAACTGGACTTGTACTTATATCTTGTGCCGCAAACCGTGACACATCATTTCGCGAAACAGTTATTCTTGCAGTTAGCTCAGCAGCAGCTTCTGCATTGCTTTTTGTAAAACTGCTAGGCCTTTCCATAGCTGTTTTTCCGCCTAATTTATTGGGGAACTGATCATGGATATTTTTTCAGGTCTGTTGAGTCTTATGCATGGGCTGGTGATTGCACTAGAGCCGATGAATTTGATGTACTGTTTGATCGGTTGTCTATTCGGAACCTTGATTGGTGTTTTGCCGGGACTTGGCCCGCTGAATGCAATTGCCATGCTGCTGCCGATTAGTTTCTATCTAACGCCCACTGCAGCTTTAATTATGCTCGCGGGAATTTACTACGGTGCCCAATTTGGAGGATCAACGACTTCAATCCTGATGAATATGCCAGGAGAGACGTCGTCTATTGTTACTTGTCTGGATGGGCATCAAATGGCGCGTCAAGGCAGAGCCGGCCCAGCATTAGCAATTGCGGCTCTCGGCTCTGTATTTGCTGGCATTGTAGCGACTTTTGTAATCGCTCTTTTTGCTCCACCTCTGGCTCAGTTTGCGCTTTTATTTGGACCTGCAGAATATGTTTCATTAATGCTGTTGGGACTTGTCGTGGCAGTGGTACTAGCGCACGGATCAATTTTGGCTGCATTAGGAATGCTAGTTCTTGGATTGCTAATGGGAACTGTCGGCATTGATGTTGAGTCTGGCGCGTTCCGCATGACTATGGGTTTCCCCGAGCTCGCTGATGGATTAGGCATTGTTCCATTAGCCATGGGTCTGTTTGGAGTTGGTGAAATTATTTCGAACCTAGAGAAGAAAAATTTGGTCGGAGTAGTCGAAGACCGTATTAATCATCTTTGGCCGACTGCAGACGATTTTAGTCGTTGCTGGAAGGTTGTTTTACGTGCAACAGGGCTTGGCTCATTGCTTGGGCTTTTGCCAGGTGGTGGTGCAACGTTGTCATCCTTTGCTGCGTATGCACTTGAGAAGAAGTTGGCGAAGGATCCATCTCGGTTTGGAAAGGGTGCGGTGGAGGGCGTGGCAGCTCCGGAAACGGCAAATAATGCAGCCGCGCAAACTTCTTTTATTCCGTTATTAACTTTGGGAATTCCTTCAAATGCCGTCATTGCGTTAATGGCGGGGGCAATGATGATTCACGGTATCAGTCCCGGACCAAACGTAATGACAGAAAAACCCGATATGTTCTGGGGACTCATTGCCTCTATGATGATTGGTAATTTGATGTTGTTAGTTATTAACCTGCCATTGGTCGGCCTGTGGGTCAAATTGCTAAAAATACCTTACAGGTTATTTTATCCTATTATTTTGGTGTGTATGTGTATTGGAGTTTACACAACCAGCAACAGTGGGTTTGATGTTTTTTTATTAGTAGTGTTTGGTTTCATTAGCTATCTTTTTATAAAATGGAAATGTGAACCCGCCCCTCTTTTGCTGGCTTTTGTACTCGGACCCATAATTGAGCAAAACTTCAAACGCGCATTGCAGATTTCTTTTGGAGATGGTCTTATTTTTCTGAAGAAACCTATAAGCCTGGGTCTTTTGATACTTTGTGTCGTCATACTTGCTATGATGCTGTTGCCTGCCTGGCGCAGAACACGAGAAGTTGCTTTTCAGGAGTGAAATCCGACTGGCGCTTGAGAGGATGGAGATACTGGCTGCTCTACTTTTGATCGATCAGTCTCCGTCCTGATTGTTGGCCTTATCTACATGGCACCTGTCGACACCAAAAAGCACGAAGGCAAAGTCGCCATCAAAAAACAGTGATGTGCGCTGTTGTTCAGATGATGGGTTGAAATTGTCGTGTGACAACGGCGAGAAGGTGTGGGTCGCGTTTGCGCTGGACTGCTGCGACAAGGAAATCATGAGCTGGGTGGCCACCACTAAAGGCATTGATGCAGCATTGGCGGTCGGTTTGATGAGGCAAGGGTTGGAAAACAGGTTTGGCCCTTACGGCAAGCCTACCAAACTGATTGAATGGCTGACAGACAACGGCAGCTGCTACACGACTCACACAACCGCAACCATCGCCCACACTCCCAGCCCGGCACAGCGCAAAGCGCTCGATTGACCATTTTCAGCAAGGTAATGGTTTTAACCGATCAAGTTCAATTCGATGTAAATCAAACAGTGACCCACAGAGGGTTCAGATTGCAAATCAGCAAGGCTGCTGGTCAAGCCATTTGACCATTTTCTCTATTCCCTGCTCCATCGAAACTTGTGGCTCCCAGTCCAACAACTCTTTGGCCCGTGCCCGACTGAAGGTTAGTTTCTTTTCTGCTGGAAGCAGTAGCTTGTTGGGGTCGCTGAAATAGTCGGCCTTCAGATCTGCCTTGCAGGCCTTGACAGCAATTCCACCACCCTGTTCTGCGAAGTGTCGACTCCGGAGACGATGTTCATGCCAGTTCCGCTAGCCTGGCTCTCCATGGCCATCAGATTGGCGCGGGCCGCATAAACCGCATAGATGTAGTCTGTGACTTGGGTTCCGTCTCGTTCAATCTCAGGCCGGTTACCTGACCTGATATTTTCGTAGGCCTGCATCATCTGAGTTCCGGCCACTGCACGCTTGTGTTGGCGTTCACCATAGATGGCCGAGTACCGCAGCGCGAGGAAACCGAGGCCATAATTCTGGTGGTACAGCTGCCCCAATGCTTCACCCATAATCTTGGAGGCACAGTACAGCACCAACGCCGGTGGCATGCCGGCCCAACGCAGGGGTGAGTCATCCGTATTGGGTTCGTCACCAACCGCGCCATAGATGCCGTTCGAAGAGCTGAAAACTACTTTTTGAACCTTTTGGTAACGACTGGACTCCAAAATTTTTTGAAGTCCACGCAAATTGACATCGATGCCAAGCCATGGATTGGCATTCATTGGTGCGCCCAAAAATCCGGCGACTGCAAAAAAGCCATCGGCCTTGTCCATAGGGTCATACAGCTCGTTGAGACGTAGTGCATTTCCGCGGATGAAGGTGCAGCGTTTGTCGCTGAGCAAGAAGTCAATGTTTTCTGTCGCGCCCAATGCAAGGCTGTCCAGCAGTACAACCTCGCGCGCGCCGCCAGACAGCAGCTGTTCTCCAATATGAGAACCAAGCAGGCTTGCACCTCCGATCACGACAAATTTTCCGCCGGAAATATATGGCATTATTATCCAGTGAATTGATGGGGGGTGAAGTCAGGGAACGTTGATGTAAACGCACTTCTCGTAGAGGAATGCGTCGGTGTAGCCAGGTCCGCCCTTGATGCCGTAGCCACTCATCTTGTAGCCAGCCATGCCGACGCCAATGTCGAGCCCACCATAGCAGTTCACCCAGACGCTACCCGCCTTGATGCCGTCGACCATGCGCATGCCCGTGGACAGATTGCGGGTCCAGACTGCGCCACCCAAACCATACTCCGTGGCATTGGCCAGGTGCAGGACTTCCTCTTCCGTGTCAAAGGGAAGGACGGACAAGACGGGCCCGAATATTTCTTCGCGTGCAATCTTCATCTGAGGAGTGACGTTCGAAAATACGGTAGGCTCGATGAAATAGCCGCTGGCAAGGTCACCGCCAAGGCGCTGCCCACCGGCCGCCAGAGTGGCACCTTCGGGCACGGCACTCTCCACATAGCCCATCACGCGATCCAGTTGCTGCTGCGAAATGACAGGCCCCATCTGGACGTCCGGATCTAGGCCGTTGCCGATGCGCAAGGTCTTGGTGAAGGTAATCAGGCGTTCAACAAACTCCTCCTGGATGCTGCGTTGCACAAAGAGACGGGTTCCTGCGGTACAAATCTGACCACTGTTGTTGAACACTGCCATGGCCGCGCTGGGAACTGCCAGGTCGAGGTCTGCGTCGGCAAAGACAATGTCTGGAGATTTACCGCCCGTTTCGATCTGTACACGTTTGAGGTTGCTGGCCGAAGCCTCGACAATGCGCCGACCGGTACCAACCGAGCCGGTAAACACAATACGGTCCACATCCGTATGACCTGCAAGTGCCGCGCCGGCCACTGCGCCATACCCTGTCACGACATTGACCACGCCCTCGGGCATCCCTGCTTCGTGCAGAAGATTCACCATGTACAACACCGACAGCGAGGCAAGTTCGGCCGGCTTGAGCACAACGGTGCAACCGGTGGCCAGAGCTCCACCCACAAGAAACCACTGCCCCACCAGAGGATTATTCCAGGCCAACACACCACCCACGACGCCTAAAGGTGCCTTGACAATCATGCTTTTGACGTTGCCAACCATGTTGTTGGGCAGTAACAGCCCCTTGGAATTCATGGTTTGTGTGGCGAAGTATGCAATGGCTTGTAAGACCATTTTTTTGAGGTTGCGTGATCGCGTGATGGGCGAACCCATGTCTAGCGTTTCCAACTGTGCCATTTCCTCAAACCGCTGCTCCACAAGATCGTGGATGCGCATTAGCAAGGCCTGTCGCTCGTAGGGTGTCCATTTGGACCACGGACCTTCGAAAGCCGCGCGTGCGGCCCTGACGGCCTTGTCCACATCCGCTGCGTCTCCTTGCGCCAGGCGCGCCAGCACCTGCCCGGTGGCGGGATTCAACGTATCGAAATACTGACCAGACTCCGACTCCACAATGCGCCCGCCAATAACATGACCCAGTTTTTTCCTTAAAAAAAGATGGGGCGATGTGGCATGCTCTGCGGTGATACTCATTCAGGTCTTTCGGGGCAATGGCGTTACCGGACTGCGTGAATGGGGTCGGCCAGCGTTCCGTCGGCGGCACCGGCAAAGTCGGGGCTTCTGCGTTCCATGGCTGCGCTCAGGCCTTCACGGAACTCTGGGTTTGACATGGCAAGCGCCTGTCCAAATCCTTCAAAGGCAAACATGTCGTGAAGTGAAGTTTCAAAGCTTCGGGCCATCAGTATCTTGGCCAGCCCCATCACTTCTGCCGGGCCTTGCGAGAGTCGATGGGTTTCGGCCAAGCCGGCCTCGTCGACTTCGTCATCGGCCACCACTTTGGCCACCAGTCCAAGTTCCAGTGCTTCTTGGGCTGACATCGTGCTGCCGCCAAAAATGAAATTCTTGGCCCTTGCCATTCCAATAAGTCGGGGCAGGTGATACATCATCCCAATGTCAGGCACGGTGCCAAGCCGAAAGAATCCGGCCAGAAACTTGGTGTTGACTCCCGCAATAACGACATCGCCCGTCAGCGCCAGACCCATGCCACCTCCCACCGCCTGTCCGCGGACTCCCACGACCACCGGTTTTTCAAGAAGGATCAAAGGCGTCAGCCACCGGCTTAGATTCTGGAAGCGACGATGCACGGGCCAGGGGTCACAGTTGGCCTTGAGCATCTTGAAGTCTCCGCCGGAGCAGAACGTCGGACCTTCACCCGTCAGATAGACCGCACGAATGCTGTGATCACGCTCAGCCACCTCTACCGCGTCGCCTAACTGTTTCCGGAGTTCCATGGTCATGGAGTTGCGGTTTTCAGGGCTGTTGAGCCGGATGGACATAATGGATCCATCCCGTTCTGTCTTCACCAATTGCTTGTTCATTCAAACTTCTCCGTGAGGGTTGCGTTACAACAATCCGCGATACTCAGCAAGTGACGTGCCACCGCAGTTTGCCTTGTAATTTCGCGTGCTTACCACGCGCACGCCCCGACAGCGCTTGGACAAATTGTTCGAATTGCCTAGTTTTGGGCGGAATCTTGTACTTCCGAAAAACACAGTCGTTTTCTACGAGGACACTTCAGGGCCTTGAAAGGCAGCCTGCCGACATTGCGTGGACAGATGGAAACCCAATCAACTTCCTTGTCGCATTTAAGGGTACTCCCTTGAATCCTTCAGTCTCGCTCGCCGGCGCGCAGCTGGCACGGACCTTGCGCTATCAGATTCAAATTTTTTCAAATTTAAATTCTGGAGAAGGCAAGATGTTCACGAACGACACGTTGCAGGGTCAGGTCGCCCTAATCACCGGTGGTGGAACCGGCATCGGATTGGAAATTGCAACCAGCTACAGCAAGCTTGGCGCAAAAGTGATGCTGGCGGGTCGCAATGAAGAGCGGCTGCAGGCGGCAGTGGATGCTATCGAAGCCGACGGAGGGCAGGCCGCCGCCGTCAAATGCGATGTACGCAATTATGAGGAGGTCAAGAATGCGGTCGCACAGACCGTTGGCAAGTTCGGTTCGCTCGACATTATGGTCAACAACGCGGCTGGCAACTTCGTTTGCCCCACCTCAGAGCTGTCTCCCAATGGCTGGAAGACCGTGATCGACATTGACCTTAATGGCACCTTTTATTGTTGCCACGCGGCCTACCCCCATCTGAAGGCTGCACACAATGGTGGCTCCATCATCAGCATCATCACTATGCTGGGTGTTACCGGTTGGCCCCAGGCCGCTCATGCTGCTGCTGCGAAAGGCGGAATCCTGTCGCTATCCCGTACCCTGGCAGTTGAATGGGGAGGTGATGGCATACGTGTGAACACGATTTCGCCGGGGCCCATCGGCGATACCGAGGGCGTGCGCCGGATGTATATCGAGAGCGGACGCGGGGACCTGGAAGCGAAAAAGACAGCGCTTGGTCGTTTTGGCCGCAAGCTGGACATCGCCAATGCGGCGTGTTACCTAGCCTCAGATCTTGCTGCGTATGTGACGGGCGAAAACCTGATCGTAGACGGAGGCCGCTGGCTGAAGTATGTGGCCGCGTGAGGAAAGTAATGTGGGTCGCTTGATCTGAATGCGTAAGTCAAATGATCGGGATCAAGTCTGAACTGGAGTCAGAGTTGTATTTCGGTCATAGGAACCGTGGGTGTCGTTGGCGCAGGCGCCATGGGGCGTGGCATTGCGCAAGTCTGTGCTGTTGCGTGCTACAAGGTGTACCTGATCGGGCCCTTTAAGTGGGGCGACCGATTAGGTAGTGCCATCGCGCTCCGGATTCTTGAAGGGTTGCATTCAAGTTTCGGAGACCAGCGTTATCGACCGTCTCCTTGGTTGGTACGTCGAGCACGTTTACATCTTCTACTTGCCAGCCCAGATCGCGCGACCTAATTGGTAAAGGAAATTTCATGACTCACGCATCTTACATCTGCGATGCCATCCGTACTCCCTTCGGGCGTTACGGCGGTGTGCTGTCGTCGGTTCGCGCCGATGATCTTGCAGCCATCCCGATACGCGCCCTGATGGAGCGCAACCCGGGCGTCGACTGGGCCGCGGTGGACGACATCCTGATGGGGTGCGCCAACCAGGCCGGTGAGGACAACCGCAATGTGGCCCGAATGGCGGGCCTGCTGGCAGGCCTGCCGATGGAAGTGCCCGGGGCCACCATCAACCGTCTTTGCGGCTCAAGTCTGGACGCCGTTGGAAGCGCAGCTCGCGCCCTGAAGTCGGGCGAAACCTCTCTGATGATTGCCGGTGGGGTGGAGAGCATGAGCCGCGCTCCGTTTGTCATGCCCAAGGCGGACTCCTCATTCAGCCGTGCCAACGCGGTGTATGACACCACCATCGGCTGGCGCTTCATCAACAAGCTGATGAAAGAGAAATACGGCGTTGACTCGATGCCGGAGACTGCCGAAAACGTGGCGGATCAGTTCAAGATCGAGCGCGCTGCCCAGGATTTGATGGCGCTGCGTTCACAGCAAAAGGCTCTGCGGGCGCAAAAAGAAGGCTACTTCGACGCGGAAATTACCCCAGTGGTTATCCCGCAGAAAAAGGGCGCTCCGCTGGTGGTGAAACTGGATGAGCATCCCCGCGATACCACGCTGGAAGCCTTGGCAAAACTCAAAGGCGTGGTGCGCCCGGACGGCTCGGTAACCGCCGGCAACGCTTCTGGTGTCAACGACGGCGCCTGCGCGCTTCTGATGGCCAATGAAGACGCAGCCAAGCGTTTTGACCTGACGCCGCGTGCCCGTGTCTTGGGCCTTGCCACTGCTGGCCTGGCACCCAGAATCATGGGCTTTGGCCCGGCGCCGGCCACCCGCAAAGTGTTGGCCCAAACCGGCTTGACGCTGGCGCAGATGGATGTGATTGAGCTGAACGAAGCCTTTGCAGCTCAGGGCCTGGCGGTCATGCGCGATCTGGGGCTGGCCGATGATGATGCGCGCGTCAACCCGAATGGGGGCGCCATTGCGCTGGGGCATCCGCTGGGTGCTAGCGGCGCCCGTCTGGTGACTACCGCCATTAACCAGCTGCACCGGACCGGTGGCCGCTACGCCCTGTGCACCATGTGCATTGGCGTGGGGCAGGGAATCGCGCTGGTAATCGAGCGCATGTGACATGAAAGCAAGCTTGCCAATCGTGAGCTTGGCAAATCAGGCTTGCAGGTGTCGGCCATAGGTCTGGGGTGCATGGGCATGAATTAACACAGAGGCCTGCCCCTGATCGACAAGCCATGATGGCCCTGGTCAAAAATGCAATAGATCATTGAGTCAGCTTTTTGATACTGCCGAGGTATACGGGCCTTTTACGAGTGAGACGCTGGTTGGCGATGCGCTGGCTGCCGTCGGCGATAAGGTCACGGTGTCCTTTCACCTTTGAACCTGTGGTCCTAACAGCCGCACTGAACGCATTCGTCAAGTAGGAGAAGAGTCACTCAAGCGCCTGCGTGCGGAGACGATCAATCTTTTTACCAGCATTGGGTAGACCCTGAAGTGCCCATCGAGGACGTAGCAGGTACCGTTAAGGAGTTGATCGGGCAAGGCAAAGTACGCTCTTTGGCTTGTGTGAAGCGGGGGCGGCAACAATTCGTCGCACACATGCGGTGCATCCGGTAGCCGCCATACAAAGCGAGCATCCATTTGGTGGCGCAATCCAGAAGCGGATGTGCTGCCACTCTGCAAGGAACTAGGCATAGGCTTTGTTCCCTTTAGCCCCCTTGGTCGCGGCTTTCTGACCGGCAAGTTGGACAAGACGGCTAAGTTCGGTGCCAATGACACTCGTAGCACAATGCCGCGTTTTACATCAGAAGCGCGGCGGGCCAACCAACCAATCGTACGTCTTCTGGAAACACTGGCTAAGGAACGTGGCGCAACGCCGGGACAAATTGCTCTAGCGTGGTTGCTGGAGCAAAGGCCTTGGATAGTGCCAATCCCGGGCACCACAAAGTTGAAACGACTCGAAGAGATTTAGGTGCGACGTCGATCCAATTGGACTCCGACGTGCTTCTCCGGATCGACGATGCAGTGTCACAGATGTTGATCTTGGGCGATCGATACGCCCAAGATCGAAGTGCGCTGGTTGGGCGATAAAAAGCCCCGCGGATTTATTTCCCCTGCATGAAATCGAGCATCATTTCCTGCACGGCCTCGACCATCTGATCTCCATTCGCAGTCTTACAACCAGCAGCCTGGGCTGCCCGCAAAAACGGAGTGGTGCCATGCCCGGCAATCACGTCACCAACGAACATCGTGCTCTTCAACAACTTTCCATCAACGGGCAGGGGGTCGCCGTCAGCCATTCCCATAGGTGTGGCATTACACACCATATCGCATCCGGTCGGATCTGCCGATCCGGCCCTTACCCGATCACGGCCAAGTTCACCAACCACCTCCATCAACTGAGCAACGCGGGCTTCGCTGGAGTCATGGATGATTAGCTCGCGCACACCGGCCTCTAGCAATGCGATAGCGATGGCAGTTCCCGCAGCTCCCACTCCTACGAGCAGTACCCGAGCGCCTTTGGGTTGTGCACCTGCATCGATCTGGGCCTTCACGAAGGCGAGTCCATCGAGCATGCCGCCATGCCATGTGCCGTCTTTATTACGCCGCATCACACTCACGCCACCTAGCAGCCTAGCCGTTTCGGAGCTGGTAGCGCAATGGGCAAATGCGGTGAACTTGTGGGGCATGGTTATGAGTAATCCGTCCACATTGGGTGTGCGATTGAGCCCGCCCATCACAGCATCCAGATCCGGACCTGCAACTTGCATCGGCACGCAAATGCCGTTGTGTCCTCGTGCTGCAAAACCGCTGGTCAGGCGCTGCGGTGATCTAACATAAATGATCGGTTCGCCGATTATCGGGAACAGTCGGGTTTCACCACTCAAGTATTCAAGCATTCTGAATTTTCTTCCATCGTTGAGACAAATGATTCGCATTGGCTAATGACCAAGCGACGCTAGTTCCGTACAAACAGGCAATTTCAATGCCAAACGAATAGGCCAGTGTGGGCCTGTTAATGCGGGCTCAGTGTCTCCACTGCAGTCAACATTGCCAACCAAATACCAACTTAATGTATTTGGGAAAAACACATCAGTCAGATCTATTTCAAGGATCCCATCAGCGTGCTGGGTGGAATTCGAGTTCATCGGTTATTGGCATTAAAGTTGCTTTGGCTGTTGGGTTGCAGCCATTTTCATGGAGCAGGCAGACAGCGCTGTAGCTGTTGGCTCTGTGCCTTCAAGTGCAGTAATTTTGTACAAGGTAGGCAGTCAAATACCCAAAAGAAGGTATGTCTCCGATTGCTTGGAATTTATTCGACTGAGTGCTTCACTCATAGTTCTGGAAAAGTCCAAAAAATACGAGAAATTTAATTAAACCAAATTTTATTTCACTCTTTTTCTCTTGAAGCAAGTAGTTTATTTAAGGCCCAAACATGTCCCAAATTGAGAAGCACCCCCCAAAAGCCCCATGTATCAGCGCAGGCCATCAGTTGGCGCTCGAATGGTTGAAGGCTGGACCTAAGCGTTTGCTCATTGGAGGAAAGTGGGTAGAAGCCCTTTCCGGCAGAAC
>Ga0228702_1000812_pt1 | contig 22306 bp, 21 predicted proteins | sample McNCre217_Aug_MG_2_FD_178018 | JGI IMG/M metagenome (GOLD analysis project Ga0228702, IMG submission 178018) | Freshwater microbial communities from McNutts Creek, Athens, Georgia, United States - 20-17_Aug_MG | ecosystem: Environmental > Aquatic > Freshwater > Creek | place: USA: Georgia...
TTGTGGTGACAGGAACAAAAGTGGAGGCTCTAGTTCGTGTTCACTTTTCAGCGGCCATGGATTGGTCAGAAGCGCTTGCACCCTCTGGGCATAAGCTTGGTAGGCCATGTCTTGGCTTAGATCCGCTTCCACATAGCTGCGCATGCCAGCTGTGGATTGAGGGAAACTGGTTAGGCAGCGAGCCAGAAATCCCTGCTCACGTGCCAGCGGGTCTGCCAAGAGGCTGGTCGCAACGGCGGGTTGGACCATCAAGTGAAGACTTAAGCGGCGACCGTAATAGCTGCCTGAGCCATCACCTACGCGCACTCGGTCAAACTCACCTCGGTCCCACAGTCGAGAGAGGGTGGTTAGGGTGCCCAGTCGTTTTTCGGGTGACATGGCAAACCCACCTAAGAACTGACCACCTTCGTCATTGATCAGACCAATGGATGGCAAACCAATGATCAATTGACGTTGAATAGCTTCGGTACTGGGCTCAGACACGATCAGCAGCGGCATCACTGGGGCACAAGGTTTTTCTAATGCGATCAGTTGCGCTTGACGATCTTCGGGGCTGAGTTTCTTGTCGCTCAGAATTCGCTTGGTTGTGGTTTCATAAATCTCCATTTCTTTTTCATGGGTGGTTCGATCTTGTTCGTACGACTGCATGCGTTGCTTTTGATGGGCACGTACGCCAGCCAGTGCCCAACCATCGGCAGCAGACTTGCGCTCACCCGACTCACCCAAGGTCAAGAAATATTCAGACAGAGGTGAGACACGTCCATCGATACAGACGTTTGCATAAGGCTGTGCCACCTGGTTCATTGCCGCCAAGATGGATTGACCAATCAAGGCAGGAGGTGCTTGAACAACCGTGTACATGGCTTGCACCACGGCAGCACCAATTGATCCCAATGCATCTACGGGATATGACGAAGCAGGGGGTAACTCACGCGCCAAGGGCAATGGCTCAATGTTTGGGCCTTTGGCCCACTCGGGTGGCTGTGGGTGATGAATGGGATGACCTAGCTTCATGCATGCTCCGATTCAAGTGAGCAGCACATGGCCAATTTCGTGATTTCAGGATGACGCGTTGCGAATCCTGCGAATCTTGCGAAAGTCGGCACCAAGACTGGGTTGGGGGCTGCGCAAGTCCATGCGCATTTTGCGAATCGGCGTGAGCTCATAGATGGCTTTGCGGATTCAGCGAGTGGCATTGATCAGCGCACGAATGTCTTCGACACGCCAGACAGTGGTCTTGGTGCCGAGCTTGACGCTTTGGGGGAATTTGCCATCGCGCACGCCAGCCCACCACGCCGAGCGACTGATGGGAATGACCGCGAGGATTTGAGGAAGCCTAACGAAGCCTGCTTCGGGCAAAGTTGGGCGAATGTGTTTCATATCGAGCATCCATGGTTGTTTGGGGATGCTCGTTATTGAATGCCATACGGCTTCAAATTAGTAGATACGCTACGCGCACAATCATCACGCTACGCGCAGCGTGACGCTCACTGTCGTGATGTTTATTTGCCGCTCAGATCGCGCTCGCGGCGGGCCTGAAAAATCCAATTGCGCACGGTGCCAGGTGCTCTAAATACTTGCTCTGCAATAGATGTGGCAGCAGCATCTATCGTGCGGTAGTTGCCATTGAGGTAGAGATCAATGGCTTGTTTTTTAGCGATGCGGTTGGTGTGGTGGCGTGCATCAGTTGCACGCTTGAGCTGAGCCTTATGAACCGTATCAACAGCACTGGTCATTGGCTCAGGTGTTAAACCTTCGCTCCATGCTTTTGCCATGATTTCTTCAACCGTCGGCTGGGGTGGGATTAATTCAGCGTAAGCCCAAGCTTGTTGTGCTTCCAATAAATTGGCTACTGACTTGGCAGAAAACGTGGGTGTTTTGTGTTGCAAGCGTTGATCTATCACGCAGCCCAGTTTGTATGCCGCAAGCACCAAAAAATAAACGGGCTCTGGGATGTTCGTTTGTCCGACAGGGACTAGGTGAATTTGATCAACCAAGGCTTGCATGAGCCATTCGATGTCACGGTAGTCATTTCGGGTGGTGAATTCGCTGCCCATTAACTCGTGGTGAGCAAGAAGGGCACTCTCGATCATTCCGTTGATGGCTCTCAGAATTGCAACGGCCTGTTCGGGTGTGACGCCCTTGAGTCCATCGCGCACATCAAGGGCAAGCTGAATCCCTTGGGGTATGCCCAGTAGGTTTTCCAATGGGGTGGTCAGTGCCAGATGGAGGTGCTGCGAGTTCATTGGAATCAGTTTACCTAGCGTCGTCCAGCTAAGACCAAGTTTGTACGGCTGGGTCTGTAATTCACGGGTCCTTCCCTGCCAAGAACCTATGCGGGGGGCAAAAGCGCCAGATTTGTCTACCGATAGGGCCGAAATCCGGGTACGCGGTACGCACCGGGTACGCACTGATCTATTGCGTGAACTTGTTGTCAGTGCGAGCTTCATTGCGAAGGCTTGAGCGTGATTGATGAAACCTTAAGTTAAGGCTTGCGAAAACAACTGACAAGAGTTTGAATTTTGGACCAGCTTGTCTGTGCAACCCAGTTTTTCTGGCGGCACTTCGGTAACACTAGTCTTCACAATTTTATAAATGTGCTTAAATTATCTCGTTCGATATGTGAAAACTCCTATTGGTGAAGCGAGGTAAGAGATGGCAACAGCACAAAAACTTAAAGATACACACAGCAGTTTGGAGCGAATCCAACAATTTGATGTTCAAACGTTAGTTCGTCAGGAAGAGCTTGGGCAATCAATGTGTTTTGCAGAAATAGTGCCAAACGCCAGCTCAATTGTTGAGCTTTACAACAGAATTTCAATAGGTTGCCTTGAGGACTTTGCAGACCAACAGCTAGACATTGTGCTTGGGCAAGCAAACTCAGACTACCAACTATTTGAACAAATCTTGTTGTTTTCCCCGACTGAGAACAATGCAAATCAGCAACGCACCACGTTAATCAATACTGTTGTTAATCGTCGTGACCCCTTGTTCAATACGTTGTGGCAATTCATTGCATACAGCGTTGCGAGGGCAACTGATACAACATTGTTAGAAGCCCAAGCACGGGCAACTATTCAATCTATTAAAGACCAATCAGCTGAAATTAACGGGCAGCTGGCGCAAAACAAAAAAGACTCTGACGAAGCACTAAAAGAAATTCGAGCAGTTGCTGCAGAGCAAGGGGTATCGCAGCAAGCAATGTATTTCAAAGAGGAGTTTGAGCAGCAGGAGTTAAAAGCCAACGAGTGGTTGGATAAAACCTACAAGTTCGCTGGAGCATTGGCGGCTTTTTCTGTCCTAAGTTTGTTTTTGCACAAGTGGGAGTGGCTGGCGCCCAAAGGTCAAATAGAAGCTATTCAGTTTGTTTCCAGCAAGATTGTGATTTTTGCGGTACTAGCCTTTTTGTTAATCATGGCTTCACGGAACTACAACAGCCATAAACACAATGCTGTGTTGAACAAGCATCGACAGAATGCACTGCTGACTTATCGAGCCTTAGTTGCTGCGGCTGGAGAAAAAGGAACTGAAGACATTGTGTTGGCTAATGCAGCATCTTGCATATTTGCGCCACAAGAAACTGGATACACAGGCGCAAAAGGGGAAAGTGCATCGCCCAAGTCGGTGCTTGAGTTGATGACAAAATCTTCCAGTAAAGCGGGTGAATAATCACCTATGTGTGGCGGTTTTGTGTTCGGACGCACCAGTCAAATAGCTAGTCGAAAAATTTTGCGTGAACGCCTGAACTGGACTTCGTTTGCACACGACTTTTGGCTGGCGCGTAAAACCTTAACTTAAGGTTTACGCAGGAGGCATGATGCGTTCCCTTCTCTTATTGCTTGTATCGCTTTTTTATTTTTTTCTAGTGGCCCCGACAGATTTGATATCTGGGCGCAAGGGTATGTGGAATTCCCCATTTGTTTATTCAGCAATAGCGTTGATTATTGGTTTCATAGCAGGTTACTGGCAACGTGGTGTGGTGCAAGGTTGCAATGAAAAACGTTTCCAAAACCATGGCGAAGCGTTGCTTTCTAAAACACTGCAAAAGCACTTCGGCACCACCGACTACCACCTGCTAAACCACATAACACTCAAGTACGGTGATGGCACTACACAGATTGACCATATCTTGGTTTCAAGGTTTGGTGTATTTGTGATTGAGACCAAGGACTACACAGGTTGGATTTTTGGCAATGCCGACCATGCGACTTGGACACAGGCTACTTTTAGGGACAAGTACAAGTTTCAAAATCCAATTCACCAAAACTATGGACATGTTCTGGCAGTTCAGGCGCTATTGGACTTTGTGCCATCGACTGCCATTCATTCGGCGGTGGTGTTTGTTGGGGATGCCGAGTTCAAAACAGATGTGCCAGTAGGCGTGTTTACTCTGCCTCAATTTGTTCAGCACATTCAAGGTTGTACGGAAGAAGTGCTGTCGCTTAATCGTGTGCAGTTTTGTGTGGGACGGCTAGAAACTGCTCGCTTGGAAATCAGCGGCGCAACTGATTTGGAGCATGTTGAGGCCTTGCAGCGTAGGTACGGACAGAAGCCTTAAACCACTTGAGTTCGTTTGCACACGACTTTTGGCTGGCGCGGAAAACCTTAAGTTAAGGTTTACGAGAACTGCCTAGAACAGTTTTAGTCCCGCGCCAGCTAGTCTGTGCTGCCCTTGTGCTTGAACTTGCGTGGTCGGCTGTTTTCGTGCTTTCTAATTACATTTGCACTGGGTAGGGGCGTTTTCTGCGTCCCAAAATGTCATGAAATGTCATAAAAGTAAAAGTGCACCCCCTAGGATTCGTGCAAATTTGGTAAGCAATGCAAAGAATATTTACAACTTCAACCTGCAAATGGCTGCTCATGCTGTTCATCACATGCGTGGGCTTTGCTGCAACTGCAACAGAGCACATCGCTGCACGTGGCTATTGGGAAGATAAAACAGCACAAGCCACATTTGAGCAAGCACAGGCGCAACAGTACACAGCATTTGAAGGTGTGCTTAGCCGTGGCTACACACAGTCGGCAACGTGGATACGACTGACCATTACGCCACCAGTGGGTGAAGACGAACTTGTATTGCGTATACGTCCCGTGTATTTGGACGAGATTACGTTGTATGACCCATTGGACACAACAGGTAAGCCGCGCAAAGTGGGCGACACAACCAACTACAAAAACAACGAATATAAGTCCTTGGCGCACACGTTTGAGATTCCCGCAGGTACTCAACCGCGTGATGTGTGGCTGCGGTTGAAAACTAACAGCACATCGCTCATGAATATCGAGGCATTTACCCTCGATGAAATGCAAGACAGCGAATTCAACATGCAGCTGACCTACTTTGGTGTGTTGGCGGTGATTGCTATGTTCATGCTGTTGGTGCTGATTAGTTGGTTTAACTACCGCGAATCCTTGTACGCATTTTTCGTGGTGCGCCAGACCTACAACTTTTTTTACATAGCGGCACTTTTTGGACTGCATCGCTATTTCCTGTCCAGCGTGATGAGCGCCCCTAGCCTTGACTTGCTTTACAGCTGGATGGTGTTATCCGCGACAGCCATAACGCTGGTATTTGAATACAAGTTTTTGCAGGAGTATTCATCGCCACGTTGGACTAAGGTTGTTTGGATGTGTGTGCTGCTTTGGTCAATGACTGTCATGGTGTTGCTTGCGGCAGGGTACGTTTCAATCGCCGTCAAGTACAACATGGTGCTCAACACAGTTGGAATGTTTTTGTTGCCAATCTTTGCTGTATCCACGAGCAACGAAAAAAATTCCCAATCAAGCATCACGGCATCGCTACTACCCAAAAAGTATGTTGTGGGGTATTACTTGAGTATTACCTTGGTGCTGATATTTAGTGTGCTGCCTTACCTTGGTGTAATCAAGGGCAATGAGTTTGCCGTGAACGGCTTGGTCTTCTTTACGCTGTGCTCTTCGTTGATTATGACGGTGATGATGCAGTTGCGTGCTAATCAAATCCGTGAAGCTCAAAGCGCATTTGAACAAGAGTTGCTGCTGAGTAAAAAAGAAGTGGAGTTGGAAAAGCATCGCAGGGAAGAGCAAACGCACTTGCTGCACATGCTGATGCACGAACTCAAAAACCCACTGGCCATCATTGACATGGCATTGTTGGCCAAGAACGATTTGCAAAAAACAAGTGGTTATGTAAGCCGTGCAGTAGGCAACATGAAGTCTATCTTGGAGCGATGCGTTAAAACTGACAAGCTGACCGAAGGCAGTGTTGATGTTCAAAAAGAGCAAGTGAACGTCAACCAGTTTTTGCATGACCTGCTTGTCACCCTAGACCATGATGTGACACAAGTGTCTTTAGAGGTTTTTGGTGCTTTGACTGTTTACACAGACGAACAGTATTTTGAAATCATGTGCAGCAACCTCATTGAAAACGCTGTGCGCTATGGCGACCCCATGATGCCCGTGGTGGTGCAAGCAGAGCAGCAAATGAACGATGCACGACAGAGAGGTGTTTGCATCACTGTGTCCAATAGACCAAGCACAGCGTCATGGCCTGACCCTGACCGTGTGTTCTCCAAGTACTACCGCAGTCTAGGAGCAGAAGCTCAATCAGGCACAGGGCTTGGCTTGTATTTGGTACGCACATTGGCACGGTTGGTGGGAGGCGATTGTGTGTATGCGCCTGACGATAAAAATATAAGGTTTGAACTATGGTTGCCAAGCTAAACATAGTGGTGGTGGAAGACAACGACGACCTGCGAGAACTTACGTGCCAAGTCCTAGAGCAAGATGGTCATACTGCAATAGGTTTGACCTGTGCGGAAGAGTTGGAAGATTTTGCGGGTGGTGAACACGCCGATATCTTCTTGTTGGATTTGAATTTGCCGGGCGAGGATGGCATCAGCTTGTCCCAGCGCATACGCAACGCACATCCACTTGTGGGCATCATCATCATCAGTGCGCGGACTGACTTGGATGATAAGTTGATTGGCTATGAGAGTGGTGCAGACTGGTACATCACCAAGCCCGTGGTGTTTGCAGAGTTGACTGCAGCCATTAGGAGTTTTGCTCGTCGTCGTCATGCTGCCAAACAAAATCATGTAGATGCTGTGCGTGGCATAAAGCTGAATAAGTTGGACTTGTCGGGGCCGTTAGGTGAAGCAAAGTTGACTGCTACAGAAGGCACTATGCTGACTGCATTTGCAAGAGCACCTGCGGGAAAGTTGGAGACGTGGCAACTTGCAGAAATACTAGGCTTTGAAGCTGATGAAACGATGAAGAACAGCATTGCAGTACGTATTGGACGACTGAGGAAAAAGCTAATGGATTTGGGTGCTGAGGGCGTTGTCATTGAAAGCATCCGCAACGTGGGCTATCAATTATTGGTGCACGTTGAAGTCGTTTAATACTTAAGTAGCTTTTGGCTATAAAACGTCATAAAACGTCATAAAACTTTTCGGCTGATTGGGACACTTCGGGGGTTAAAAAATCCAATGAGTGTCTTTAATGCTGAATGCGTTTGCAAAAAAATTAGTTGAACTGTTTGCGTGCGGTGGTGATGTAACTGCCATGCCCAAAGCACCATCGGCAAGTATTCAATTTGTTCGTTTGCAAACGACTGCAAAACTTTATATTAGTGCAGTATTAATTGCATGTTGCTCGCTTGTGTCGTTGGATGCACAGGCGGCCGGAACAATCACAATTGTTCAGAGTGGGGCAAACGTCACAGCTACCTTGAGTGGAACATTAACCGTCCCGGTTACTACAAATACATCGCAAGCGACCCCATTCAATACTTTAATCGCGGGCGGGGCTCCAGGTTTTCTTTTTAGGGTTTCACCAAATACTTCTGGCTCCATGTTGGGGCCTGTACCGTTAACCTCGCAAACGTGTGCAAATGCAATAACTTTGTTGAGTAATGCTGGTGGTACATACACTGCCGGCTCTATCACTACAGCAGTACCTAAGGATCTTACGATTTCTAGTATTGCATCTTCCACAGGTATTTACTTTGACAGTACGCTGTACACGAATGGTAATAAATCAACCCCTCAAGCGGCGCCTCTTTCCCTTTCTGGTGTAGTGACATTTTCAGGCTATTCGTTAAACACCTTAGGTTTGATATCAGGCTCAACCTCTTGTACGTACAACACTGGTATTACTAGTCCAAGCACTGACACTATCACTATCACTGCTTATATTGGTTCAGCAGTTCCACCTTCAATTACAACTGTAAGCCCTTCGTCCGGTGGTACATCGGGTGGGACAAGCGTAACAATTACTGGCACGAATTTAGATAGTGCAACAGCAGTAACTATTGGCGGTGTTGCTGCAACAGTTGTGAGCAATTCAGCAACTTCAATTACAGCAACAACAGGTGTACACGCAGCAGGGGCTGTAGATGTTGCAGTCACAACCGCAAACGGTACTGGAACCTTGCCCGGAGCATTTACATATACAGCACCATTACCCACTATCACATCAATAACCCCGTCCAGCGGAACTACAGCAGGTGGCACAAGCATCACAATTAATGGTACGAATTTATCAGGCGGTACAGTAACAATAGGTGGAACAGCTGCAACGGTAACTGCTACAACAGCATCATCAATCACTGCAACAACACCATCATCAGTTACTTCAGGCGCAAAAGATGTGGTTGTTACTGTGAGTGGTAATTCGGTGACTTCAACGGGTGGCTACACCTATGTAACGCCTGCAACTGCGTCTGCAGTTACTGCAACATTAGCGTACAACGCAACATCAGCCAACATTCCATTAACTACTGGAAACACACCTACCAGTGTTGCTGTGTCAACGCAAGCAACTCATGGAACGGCAGTAGCGACAGGAACAACGATTGCGTACACACCGACCACAGGCTACTTTGGGACAGACACTTTTTATTACACGGCCACAAATGCTGGGGGCACTTCAAGTCCAGTAACCGCAACAATTACTATCAGTCCTCCTACATTAGTTGCTAATCCAGCTGCGGGGACGCTGGCTGCTGGAACGGTGGGAACAGCGTACTCAACAACACTCACCACAAGTGGTGGTGCTAGTCCGTATACCTACGCATTAACGACTGGAACTTTGCCCGCAGGACTTAGCTTGAATACAAGCACTGGTGTTGTCAGTGGCACACCAACAGCGGCTGGCACATCAAATTTCACCATCACTGCAACGGACAGTAGTACAGCAACCCATGCAACATTAGCGACCAGCTATTCAATCGTTGTTTCACTTGCTACACAAGCAACATTGACCGCAAGTGCGGCTGCTACAACCATCAATACAAACGGCACCACAACATTAAGTACAAGTGGTGGTAGCGGTGGAGGTGCAGTGACATACGCTGTAGCAAGTGGTAGCTGTACGATTTCAGGCACCACATTGACAGCGCCTGCTAGTGCTGGAACTTGTACGGTCACGGCCACCAAGGCTGCCAACGGGATATATGACGCAGCAACGTCAGCGGCAATCACCATCACCGTCAACACAACGCCCACGCCGACGTTGACATTTGCAACGCAAAACACGGCATCTGTGACGTTGACTGGTTCGTTGACCAATGCAGCAACGTCAAGCATCCCCAGTGGTGGTGCAATCACTTACGCGAGTTCTAACTCAGCTGTGGCGACCGTAGATAGTTCGGGTGTGATTACCACAGCGTCGGCTGGTACAACAATCATTACAGCAACACAAGCGGCAGCTCCAGGGGTGAATGCATCAGCCACGCAAACGTATACCTTGACAGTCAATACGCTGCTGACGCCCACGCTGACGTTTGCAACACCAACTTCAGCCTCAGTCGCATTGGCTGGTGCGCTGACGAATGCAGCCACTTCAAGCAATTCTGGTGGCAGCTACGGTGCAATCAGCTACTCAAGCTCAAACACAGGCGTGGCGACTGTTGCCGCAGGTGGTGTGATTACCACCGTTGCAGCAGGCACGACTGTTATCACGGCAACACAAGCAGCAGTAGCAGGTGTGAATGCACAAGCTACGCAAACGTATACGCTGACAGTTCTCTCAACAGATGCCACATTGTCTGCAATGACGATATCAAGTGGCACTCTGTCGCCTGCATTTGCAAGTGCGACAACTGCTTACACGGCATCCGTGGCCAACTCGGTTTCATCCATCACGCTAACGCCAACCCGAAACCAAGCCAATGCCACCATCACCGTCAATGGCTCAGCTGTGACTTCAGGCAGTGCAAGTGGTGCTATCGCATTGACGGTGGGTACTAACACCATCACTACAGTGGTGACTGCACAGGACGGCTCAACCACAAAAACATACACGGTGACAGTGACACGGGCAGCGTCTGCAAATGCCGACTTGTCCAGCTTGGCGCTTTCAAGTGGCACGTTGTCGCCCACATTTGCCAGTGCCACAACCACTTACACAGCATCAGTTACTAACTCTGTGGCTACCTTGACAGTCAGCCCCACAGTCACTGACAGCACTGCAACGGTGAAGGTGAACGGAACGACCGTGACGTCTGGCAGTGCGAGTGGTTCAATCAGTTTGAGCGTCGGCAGCAACACCATCACAACCGTGGTGACTGCACAAGATGGCAGCACCACAAAGACATACACGATGACGGTGACAAGGGCCGCCCCAGCCTCTACCGTTGCAACCTTGTCTGCAATGACCCTATCCAGCGGCACGCTGTCACCAACGTTTGCCAGTGGCACAACAAGCTACACGGCATCGGTGACCAATGCGACCAGCAGCATCACTGTGACGCCAACCGTTACCCAAGCCAACGCGACAGTGACGGTGGGTGGCAACACCGTGACATCAGGCAGTGCCAGCGGCAGTGTGACTTTGAACGTGGGTGCAAACACCATCAACACCATCGTCACAGCACAGGATGGCACCACAACGCAAACCTATGCCGTTGTAGTGACAAGGGCAGCTTTATTAGCTCAAGCCTCGTTCACAGTCAGTGCATCACCCACAACACTCAACGCCACAACCACAACGTCAACGCTGAGTACAAGTGGTGGCAGTGGTACGGGTGCAGTGACGTATGCAATGACTGCTGGCACTTGTACTGTGTCGGGCACTACTGCAACAGCTGGAACAACAAGCGAAACCTGTACTGTGACTGCCACTAAAGCATCGGACGGTACGTATGCAGCAGCCACAGCCACAGTCAACATCACAGTGGCACGCCGCGCAAACATTGCAGCAGCAGCTACGGATGCATCGGTCTTGGCAATACACGGCGCACAAATCATGCAGTCGCAGAAGTTTGTGACCACGCAGATTGACAACGTAGCCAACCACTTGAACGGCTACCGCAACAACTTCAACCTACGCCCCAGTAATTTTGGCTTTGGTGTGAATATCCAAATGCCTTCACTCGGGCCCGCATCGCAAGCCTTGTACAAAATCAAGGACGAGCTAACGCCTCGCCCTGAAATGCAGGCGCAAAACAAACTACAGAGTAAAGACACGCAAGCAGGTATGAAGAAAGTGGGCTACGTGGAAGAGCAAGACCTCACGCCCTACAACGACTACATGCGTGAAGAGGCGTTGGCAGCTGGCAAAGGCACCCAAGAGCAAAAGCAAGACGAAAAACAGGTGCAAGAGCAAATTGACCAATCGCAGTACTACGCAGCCAACAGCCAGTATGAGCGTGAGAACTTGACCTACAGCATTTGGACGGCTGGCACGATTGACTACGCCACCTACAAAACTGGTGACAACAAAGAAACGCAGAACAAGCTGACTGCTAACGGCTTGACCATGGGCATTGACTACAAGCTACACGATGCAGCCATCGTGGGTGCAGCTGTGGGCGTGGGTACTGCATGGCAAAGCGCAGTGGCCATCAACACCAACCTCAAGGCCAAACAAACAGCCGTGACGGGTTATGGCATGTTTGGGTTTGCTGACCACTGGGTAGTTGAGGGCTTGATGGGTTATGGCGTGGTGGACTTCTCAGGTAACCGCACAACTTCGGATGGTGCTGCACAGCTGGGCGTTAACCGCAAAGGCGAAACACTCTTTAGCAGTGGCACCATCAGCAAGATGTATTGGGTGGAGGGCTACAAAGTTACGCCATTCGCACGCCAAGACGTCATGCACATCAACTTGCACAGCTATGCAGAAACAGGTGCGGCTGATTACGCCTTGGGGTTTGATGGCACGAACTTCGTACACACCACAACGTCAGGTGGCTTGCAAGTGTCCCGCGACATATTCTTGGAAGGTGCCAAGCTGACGCCCACTGCCAAGATTGCACTGAACAGGATTAGAACGGGTGGATTGGCACAGAACATCTACTACGCAGATACAGGTGCAGCAGGTGGTGTGTACACGCTTAACCAAACTGGTAGCTACATGACCACACAGTCGCTGGGCTTGGGGCTGATTTACACAACCCGCGCTGGTGATGGCTTTGACCTCGGCTGGCAGGGGGCTATGGGTGCCAACCAGTACCGGCTGAACGGTTTGCGTTTCGCTGTTCGCTTTGCAATGTAAGCGCATAACGCACGATGCAAGTGATGGAGAAACATGAGGCCAAGCGAATTGCACGTTTGCTTGGCTTGTTATCGGTACGTGAGCGTCAGCTGATTAAGTACTTTGCAACTGGCTACAGCAATGCGGAAATTGCCTTGCTACTCAACATCGCAGCCACAACGGTCAAAGTGCATAAAGGGCACATCTACAAAAAGCTGGGGGTTAGTACTTTGAAAGACTTGATGCTGTTGCTGGAAGTCAAACCCACGCATCCGTTGGAATAGCTAGGAGAAACAAAGCGCCATGACGAACGAAAATATTGCAAGCTCAATAGGTTTCCATGGCGTGTGGGTGGATGTGCTTGTTCCACTGCAAGCCGATTTGAATGTTGACGAACCCAAGCTGGCTTCCCACTTGCGTACATTGAGTTCTAAGGGCTTTGAGAACTTTGTCTTGTTCGGGCAAGCAGGTGAGGGCACTTCGTTTGCAAACGACGAAAAACTATCTGCTGTGGCGCACGTCATCGAGGCTGGAGTGGACGCTAACAACATACTGCTGGGCGTGAACTCGTCGTCCTATACAGAGGTGGCGCAGTTCATACGTAAAGCATGTGCAAAAGGCATCAAACGTTTCTTGGTATCAGCACCGCAGTATGACCACCCATATAACAACGTGGGCTTGTTTGATTACTACGACCAAATCATCAAGCAAGCCAGTCAACCCAATTGGCAGCTGTTTATTCACCAACTTGGCGGTAAAAACCAAGCAGCTGACTTGCCCGAAGCAGTAATGGCTGACTTGAAGAAAAACCATCCGCGCATCTTTGTGGGAATTGTTGACCAAGACGTTCACGTCAATCACACAGTGGAGTTGCTACGTGCATTTGATACTGCACTGGTCGTTGCATCCAGCCACGAACCCAACTTGACCATTCTTAGCCCAACGGATGTGTGCGTGTCTGCATTGGCTAACGTCATGCCCAACGTCATCAAGCACGTGATTGCCAACGACTTTGTGAACAACGCCACCAAGATTGCTGGCATGAAGGTGGCAAAGCCCGATGACCGTGTGAATGAACTCATGGCGGTCTTGGGCAACTACCCGCAAGTGGCAGCACTCAAACTGATGCTGTCGCAGCACTACCGTATGGAAAGCTGGGAGCGTGTGCGTCCACCACATACAACTCTGCCCAAAGAGAGCAGGGACAAACTCTTGGCTGCATTCAAAACATTCAACCTACAGGCCAACGAATGAACTTTGCAAACACTTGGTATGTGATTGAGCGCAACAACCACTACGAAACCATTGCACACGAGGCGCTGGTGTTACTGGAAGAGGGTAGCTATGTCTTGTTGCAAAACTTTCAAACGCACCACGAAGCACATGAAGAACACAAACGATTGGTGCTTATGGCTATTGGTGACGCCAAAGCAAAGCTAGACCATCTAAAAAAGTAATTGGCAATGGACAAAGTGTTACAAGAAATTCAAATAGAACTTGACCAGCTGTACGCACGGCTTGAGGTTGTTAATGCCGAGATTGACAAGCACCCAACTGCTGAGTTGATGAAGCGCATGGAAGTGTTGGAGAGCGAGATTGATTTGGTGATTGACCAATTGCTGGATGCAGAAAACCAAACTGGCAGTGACCGAGCACAAGGGTGACAAATGAGTGGCGTGAAAATTGACAAAGTATTTGAAGGCACAGCTGCATACGACTGTGGCATCCGCACGGGCGACAGAGTGCTAGAGGTTGCAAACGTAAAAATCACCCACCCATTGCAAATGCATGCCGTGCTTGCCAAACAAACAGATGCTGAATTTGCAGATATAAAAGTGCTGCGTGGTGAGCAAGAGCTACTGCACAGGATGCCACTCCAAGCTGGTCAGGCGTAAAGGTCGTTTGCAAACGACTTTTACTTGTCAGCTGCTGTGGAAAGGTACTTGTAAAGCGTCTCCCTGCTTACGCCGTACTGTGCTGCCACCCGTGTCTTGTTAGCTCCCAAAGCCTTGGCATCCACAATCAATTGGGCAAGTGTTGCGGGGTCAGTTATCTTTTGTTTACGACCACGGTAAACGCCTCGCTCTTTGGCCTTTGCAATGCCCTCTCGTTGGCGTTCTCGTATTAACGTGCGCTCGTACTCAGCAAATGCCCCCAACATGCTGAGCATCAACTTGTCCATGGCGTCAGTGCTATCACCACGAAATGTCTTGGCCTCTTTGACAAACTGTACAGTCAAACCACGCGATGTGAATTCTTCCACCAGTTTCAACAAGTCGCTGAGACTTCGCGCCAGCCTATCCATGGAATGCACAACCACAACGCTACCCTGAGGCCAATTGCCAGCTAGTAGTGCTTGTAGTTGTGGGCGGTCTGTGTTCTTGCCGCTTGCCTTGTCCGTGAAAGTGACGGTCAGCTGTTCACCGTCAAGCTGGCGGTCTGTGTTTTGGTCTGCGCTACTTACTCGCACGTAGCCAATACGAATTGGGGTTTGGGTTTGTTGCATGTGTTGCTCCAGTTGATGCATATGTCAGCATCAAGTCTGGGCATGTCTTTACGCGATGTCGACCTATTTGTTTCACCACCCTAGATGCACAGGAATAAGCTGTTTTGCAGGGGTCAAGTCATGTGTACTCTTACTTGACACTTAATGGCTTGCACTTACGTGCAATCCAACTCATTGCATTTTTCGTTCGCTTTGCTCACTCAAACTGCATTTCGTATTTGCTAAGCAATGATTGTTTGAATGATTGAATTAAGAGCTGAATGCAACTGCGTTGCAGAAAGTGTTTTGATATTTTGTTAGATTACGATTGCTTGCCTCAGAGCTTGCCTGATTAGGCAAACTGCTGACATTTTGTTGAGTTGACATCATGCTTTGGTCTCACACAGCTCCTTTCGAAGCAAGGGCAGGTTATGCGATCTCCCTTATTACGTGCTAGCTTTTTACGCAAGTAGTTTGTAGCCGACCATGGCACCAAACACTTTGTGGGTATAAGTTATTCCCCACTCACATCCAACCATATTCAATATCGCAAATGCGTTGCTGTAGGCATTGCATTTAAGGCATCCCGTCTGGGGTAGTGCGATAAGGACGAACTGAGACTAGTTCGATTTCGCGTTACGTCACGCCACCATTGCGAACGAATACGGCTCTTCAAGGCGAGCAAGCCTCTGCATGTTTATAAAGTTATTTATGTTTTATCGGTCAGCCCACTTTTAATCTTGGTTTTTACAAGACCGTTGTTTTCTTGTGCCTGACCGCCATGGTTTTAGGTCGACTTCCTGCAAGGCCACCAATATCGTTATGGCTTTGCAACAGGAGTTCAACATGCACATTTACTCAGCCTACGTTCGCGCCAACGGTCTTGTAGTTCAAACCCAAGTCTGTGCCAATAGCTTGCACGATGCCATCAGCTTGCTCAAAGGCATGTATGGCAGCGATAACCTTGTTCACTTGCCTCAATTGGTGCGTTGAACATGACACAAGCATTTGACGCCAGCCAACTCAGCAACTTTACGGGCACTGAGCGGTATTACCGTTTGTACCCACATGCTGTGCTTACCGATGGAACAAAGTACTTGGCAGAAGGTGCTGGTGCGTACTGGTTAATGGATGCCATTGCCAGTTACTTGCCGCAGTTCACGGGCAAGCAGGATTTTGTTGTTGCCAAGTTAGTTCGTACTGGTTGCAAAGCGCAGTTGACATTAGATGATGGCAATGGACGGGTGCTTGACCAACAGCACATTCCCTACACAGACTTCCCCATGACCAGCATTCAGCTGTATGCGTGTTGGGGTGGTGAGTTTTGGGTGCTGATGCTTTGTAGCGAATACTGAAAGCTGGGTGTGCCTCTTGTGTAAATACATGGAGGAGATACCCATGCGATTACATGAAATTTTGAGCGATGAAGAGTGGCAACGCTTTGAGCAACTGATTTACACAACAGTTTGGCGAGCGTTAAGCACGTACCAGCAGCAACGTGCAACACAGCATCGTCTATCCAGCAAACCAGCCGCTGCACTCAAACCACAAGCAGCTAAGAAGGCAAAGTCGCTGGCACGTAAGGCCAAGCGACCTCCCTATGCAGCACCGCCAAAGCCACTGCCACAAACCAAAGTTGATAGCAGTCCAACCTATAAGCCAATTAAAACTGCAAAGCCATTGCCACCACCAACACGCATGGCTGTAGCTAAAGCTAAATCCCCTGCGCCCAACACTTTGCCGAATAAACCAACGCCTGTCTCAATAACTGCATCCAGTGTCGTTGACCAAGCTGCACGCCGTATGTTGCCCAAGGACAAGCAAGGACAAAACCCCATTGACCTTTTATCCCTCGATGAACGGGGCTAGAGGTGCGGCAGAGCAGTTTTCTTCAAGGCCGTAGCCGTATCGGTAACGGGGCTGGAGGCACGGCAGACACTATGCGGAATTGAATGGAAAGCCAGAAAAAGTCGTTTGCAAACGATTTATGTCTTCATCATCCTCGTCAAGTGGCTTGTACGTTCTGCGGTTTTTTATGAAGTTTTCATGGTCTTCAGCCACAAGGGTGCTGTGCTCCTCAGCTTTGGAGTTGTTAGGCACCCTTTTCTTATTAATGTTAGCTTCTGCCACCAAGAATTCATTGGCATATTTGTGCTCCATGCCCCTGTCTTTAAGTCGGTGCTGAAAATACAAAGTCTTTTTATGCAAGTACGAAATGAAAAATTCGGGCTTTAACCTGACGTACTTCTTCTTGTATTCACTGAGCCTCTTCTCTTTTTCAGCTTTATCTTCACGCATTGCTTTGGGAAATTCACCCCTAGCAGCGTTTTCAGCTAATACATATGCAAAGCGGGTGTACCGCCAAATCACAGCGTTAATGCTTTTATGCGCTTCGATTTCAGCTTCATCGTAGATAGCTGTACCAAGCAATTTCTCACTTGCTGCCTTTTTTACGGTTGCAACACTGTTGGCGCAAAGTCCTAGATGCTCTGCTAACTGCCAATTAGGCATTTCCTTGTTGGCGGCCTTCATCATTACCAAGTTGTACGCTTTTTCCAAAGCATCCATCCTTACCTTTTCCTTGGTTAATTCGTATTTTTTGGGTGGTTTAGGTTGCTCAGATTGCTTATTCAGTTCTCTTTCCAACTGCTCAAGCTCTTTTTTAAGGTAACTAAATAAATAATTTTTTTTCACATTCAGTGGTATCGACACCAACATGGTTGTGTCATGTCCATTAGCGCTCCAGCTTCTGTGTAAAAAACTATTAACTTCATTTGCTATTTCTGTCTTTTTTTCGCTTTTTTCGGGCGTAAGTATTGACACGATTTCTGGTGTGGCTGCCCCAGTAAACGTACTGCGTATCTCATAGATATTTTCATCAAACCATTCCAGTGGGTTTTGCCAAACGTTTCCAAATTTTTCAACAGTAAAAATTACTTTATCAAGGTCGGGTACTTCTTTATAAGCAGTGTCTTTACTCAGTTTTCCCAACTTATAAGCACGAGCAATCGTATAGCTGCGACTTAATCTCAAAAAAGCCAACCAAAACAGCAGCTTTTTTCTATTACTTTCATATTCTTTTTCGGTTTCTTTTTTCATTTTTCTGGCGCAAATAGCAGTTAACTATCACATCATACAGAAATTATGTTCAAAGTGCTGTTTCGGAAAACAATACAACCACTCCAGCAATCGTGCTGTGTTTGCAAAGCAGTTAGCTGCTCTGCATGTTCTTTAACAACTAGCACTTAAATATTACTTCGCTTGTAGCTGCCTTCGTAGTCAGCAAGCGTTGTGCTTTTTATTAACCGTTCATTCAAAAAGGATTTATATGAACAACTTTTCTCAAACCACCGTCGCTAGCTCCATCAACCAAACAACTGGTGCTGCACAACAAACCATTTCTTCAACTCAAAACACATCGGGGGACAACATGCAAAACATTGCAACAAATCTAATTCCAAGTGCGCAACTAACTATTGCAGCAGTTACAGCAAATCTAAACGCTCAGCTCAAAAGCTATGCGGCACACGAAGTTACTGTTACTAACAATTTGCAACAGCAACTTTACGCACCGTTGGGCGATGCGCACAGTCTCTGTGTTTATTTGCAAAACTCAGCGAATAGTGCATACGCAGAACAATTTAAAAAACACATCAAAGAAGTCACAGGCAAAAACTGCCCCGACGACAAGGTGGTTACTAATGTGCTCAAGTTGGTGTTCGAGGGCATTGATAGCAAGAAGGCGTACACATATCGCACAGTAATCAACTATGCGATTGAAAAGGATGTTCCTGCTGGTCTCTTTGTTTCGTTTGTAAACGAATTAAAGGGTTTGGAAAACGCACGTAAAGCCAAGTACGCAGATGACCGTGCAAAGCAGGGCATTACTCAGGTACAAACTCGCCGCATTCAAACGCAAACATATGTTGCCCAGCAACCGTTGTCTGTCGTACCCGAATCAGTGTTGCAAGCAACATTGCCAAGTACTGCTGTCGGTCAGCAATTTGTTTTGGTTGTATCACGCCTAGATAACGGCTTGATTGCTTTCAACGCGGTATCTGTTGAGGATGAAGCGTTGGCAGCTGCATATCGCTGTGTGTACAAAAACGCCAAAGAGGCTATCAAGTCAGTTGTCGTGCCATCAGCACCCACTACAACGCAGCAAGCAACAGCACAACAAACGCCAGTATCTGTGCCACCGCAAGCTTATACGGCAGTTAGCGGGAACGCGTATGAACAAAACAGTAATCCTGTTGACGATGCACTGGACACAGTGAAAGAAGAAGCAGCGGCTTAACGAAATGCGGGGACTAACACTCCCCGCAATTTACCGAACACAACTAATTGGAGGATATCGAAATGATTGATATGAGTAATTTTGAACAAAAATCAATTCCCAAAAGCTTGAAAGATACTTGCTTTGAAAGTTCTTCAGCTCGTACTCACATGGCGCAAATTACCAGCGGCAAGCATGGTTTTCCAAGCGACAGCAAGTGTGGAATTATTTTGCATGGCCCTGTGGGTGCAGGAAAAACAACACTTGCACACCTCATACCAGATTTGATGGAGGGGACTAGCATTGGATTGGACTGTCCATGGCGCCCCGAGTACAACATTGCTAAGGGAAATAATGGCGTGGAGTTCTTAAACAAACTCAACGAGTTTTGCTACACCTCAAATATCAATGGCAAATACACATATGTAATTCTTAACGAGGTCAACAACCTGTCCCATGATGCCATGTCACAACTCAAGGGCATCATGGACAACCACAAAAAACGTGTGGTGTTCATTATGACCACCAACGAGTTTTATAAGTTAGAAGCTGGCGTTATTGACCGTTCGTACTGCTTCGGCTTTTACAACGTTCCTGTCTGTGAATGGGTTGATGCAATGGAGCGTGTACTAGGTGATTACGGTATTGGCGCATTTTCTCGCCAGCAGCTGGAAAATATTGCAAAAGATTTTCGTGGAAGTGGGCGAAATTTTGCAAGTGAAATGAAACGCCTCATCGCGGGTTACTACGAGAAATGTCCTAGAGAGTACGCTGCTTACATTGCAAATCAAACATTGCAAAACGCCTCATTAACACATCCACCAATGCTTGCGTTACCTGCACCACAACAAACAACCGCGCAGGTGTAACTGTGCCTCTGTATTCGTTTGCAAACGACAAAAACCACCCTTCGGGGTGGTTTTTTTAACCTTAAATTTGGAGAACGACAAATGGCAATTGCAAAAAACACAATCAACGATATGTTTACTGACGACGAGTTGTCAGTTGGCAAGATTTTGGTAATGAAACTAGACCACGATGTTCCGCTTGAGGATATGGAGCGATTAACGAGGGCAACTTTGACAGAAATTGACCCCAATGCAACGCCACTTGGTGAATTTTTAAAGGAGGTCATACGTAATGCTCTAGTGGTCTTAGGTGCATCACGTTGGGTAAGCTTTGAAATGTATGCTGCAGTGGGTGAAAATCCTAACTCTATGTTTCTATGTTCTGCAGAGGCAGATAAAGTGATTGGGACATATGAGTTTGATGCAGATAGCATCAAACGTTTGCACAATGCTGCGCTAAGTCATAAAAAAATTGCTGCAGCTCGCAATGCAATGCTTCGAGCAAAAGATGCACACAATGAGCTGGTGTCACTGCACTTAAAGCATCCAACGTTCAAATCATTTGTACGGCGCACCAATGCAGTTAACAAAGCAAGCCACTGCTATGGCATAAGCACACTTAAAAAATTATCCAAAGAGGTCAAACAAAGTTTGTCCAAAACTTGGTGACATTTATACAAACCACCCTTCGGGGTGGTTTTTTTTCGTTTGCAAACGACACACGCACTGGCAACACCAACCAGCTATCTACGCACCCAGCAAACACTGACAAGCGCATGTCGGCTGTTCTCGCAAAAGTTCGTGCACTTGCAGGCACGTATTAGCCCTGCATCACTCAATCAACAGCAAAGTAATGACCGGCAAAACGGTCGGTGTATTGGTCGACTAGACGCCAAGGTGGCAACAGACTTGGGGGTGCTTAAACAAAACTTGAAAGGAAAAGCACATGTCCACATTCGCGTCACTCAAACTTACCACCGCACAAAAGCCCACCAACGTGTCAGCTGTGCAAGTGCGCCGTACCAAACTTGCAGACCGTTTGACGGAGCAGATGGCACTGGCAAAAGCACAGCAAGCAGGTACTCAGTTCACAGCCACACGCTTGCGAACTGTTAAAGACGAACAGACAGGCGAGCGCACTGCTGTTGAGGTCAGCAAAAAAGTTAAGGCTTGGTGGTTTACAGCTGATAACGGCAAACTGGCTTTGAGCGTTCGCTATGGTGCACGACAGCTGGAGCTTGCTAAGGGTAAATTTGCTGTGGAAGTTGGCAGCGAAAAAGAGCTTTTGGGTACGCTGGAAATCGTAAAAAAAGCTGTGCTTGCTGGTGAGCTTGATGGCGCGATTGATGCAGCGTCAACCAAAGTGCGAGCAGGATTTAGCAAGTAACAGTAGGCCAGCCCTTGCCAAACGGGGCTTGCAAAACTAATACTTAACAACGCAATTTTGGGAGTAGGTTGGGGTGACGCTTGCACAGTGTGTTGCACACTTTTTTGAAGCTCTTTGACGAGCTTTGAGGACTATTGTGAATACTAGAGTATTAACTTTTTTGAGTCCCCTGCGTCTACCAATTTCACCACCCGGGCACGGGAGAGAAGACCAAGATTATGCCACAGATTTTGTGGCGTATTGGCCTGCTGTGAAAAAACTTGGGTCATGGGCTTGGGTGGGTTTTAGGTGAGGATGGTTTGGGCGGCGATTGGGACAGTACTTGACCGTTTGGGGTTCATGCTTGTCATTTGTATCGGCGCGAGTGGGGCTGGCTTGAGAGAAAGTTCGCCCGCTTACGGTTCAACCCCCTTACGTTTTTCCACCAAGTAATCTCGCAACGCTTTCACCTTGGGCGACATTTGCTCTCGTGACGGCACATACAAATAAAAGCCATCAAACGTGTGGCACCAAGGCTTGAGCACTTCCACCAATTTGCCCGATTTCAAATGCGGCTGCACAGCTAAGCGGATGTGTTGAATCACGCCCATGCCATCCAGAGCCGCACGAATCATTCCTTCGTCATCGTTGGTGGTGTAACGCCCATGTGTTCGCAGGGTGAAGGGCTTATGGTTCTTAGGCGCTACAAATTCCCACTCAAAGATTGCGCCGCTGCTGGTGTGTCTATAGCTGACGCAGTTGTGCTTTGCCAAATCTTCTGGCGTTTCAGGTTTGCCATGTTTCTTCCAATAGGCTGGCGATGCCACCACGGCCATGCCTAGCTTGGGCGTGATGGGCACAGCCACGGTGAG